>OIWO01000067.1_pt1 | contig 124799 bp, 158 predicted proteins | sample 1587641 | NCBI WGS metagenome assembly OIWO01 (sample SAMEA3888924, study PRJEB22519) | human gut metagenome | biome: human gut; feature: human-associated habitat; material: faeces | place: Denmark | collected 2010
CTCCACTTGACAATTTTATAATTTTAGATTTTTTAGAATTCCACTTGACAATTTTTAGAATTTTAATAATTTCCACTTGACAATTTTTAGAATTTTAATAATTTCCACTTGACAATTTTAACCCTCCTCTCAACTCTTCCACCTGACCACGAACTTTTATACCGCTCTGGGAATTTTAGACACTTTTATATAATTTCCTATAACCGTATGTATCTTTTTGGGAAAATAAATAAAAATCCTATCAAAATCTTTCCTCCGTATGTATTTTTATTGGAAAATCTATCATGGAGTACTTTTTTAACAAAGTCTTATTTCATATATTTTATAACAATTTTCAGTATCTACCAAAATCTTTTTTGTTAAATCCTCTATCCCTAAAACTCATTTTATACTGAAGGAGGTGTTAAAAATAAATACAGAAAAAATCCGTGTATCTCGTGAAGATAGTTTTTTAAAGGATAAAAGAATAAATGATATTTCTTATATGGTATTATTTATGGCGGCTTCTTTTAACCCCGATAATAAAGAATATCGCACTATTAAAATCAAAGATGTAAATTATAGTAAATTAGCTAAAGAAGCAGGCATCACTCGTCAAACTTATTCTCGCCATATAAAAAAACTCATTGAAATAAACTTTATCCAAATCAATCAAGACGAATATATCTTACCTATTCCTCAAGAGTTTTATTTTGATATTGAACAAGCAACAATCCGCAAACTTACTAATTTTGCAAAAAACAATTCAATAAAACTCTACGCCTTTCTTTTAGGTTGGTACAATTATTATAAAAATAAGAAAGAAGATTATACTTTCTCTTATGATGGTTTGTGTGAAGCTATAGGATTGGCGCCCAGACAACCTAAAAATCGAGAAGTCATCAAAGACATCTTAGAAATGTTAGAAAGACTGGGACTTATTAAAGTCTCTCCTTATGCCGATTCAAAGAAACTAATAAATGGTATTGAAGTTTCATCTTATCGACTTATCTATGCTCGAGACGCATTACCGAAACTTGCGCCCTAAGGAGAAATTTTACGAAGTAAAATTTCTCCACTTATGGATAAAAGTCTTATGGGAATATTATTATGGGTGGAGTACTTTTTTAACAAAAATCTATATACCATGGAGTACTTTTTTAACAAAATCTACCCTTCATCATGGAGTACTTTTTTAACAAAATCTATAACGAACTCTACACTCAGCACGGGGAATTTTAGACATTTTTATAGTGACTGGGAATTTTAGACACTTTTTGTCATCATAAAATATTTTTGTAATAAAAATCTTCCCACCGTATGTATTTTTTTGGGAGAACTTCTTACCGCCGTATGTATTTTTGTAGGAAAATAAATAACGAACTCTCCCTAAAATTTTTTGAAAAATTCCGTCTTTTCGCCCTTCCTCACACTTTAAACCTTATTTCCCCTTAAAAAATCTCAATTTTCCCTTCTCTTTAATTAAACCTCTTTCCTATCTTGAAATTTTTCTATTTTTATAGTATAATAAATTAGAAAGTAAAGAAAGGAAATAAATATGGAGAAGTTACGTATCAAGCCAATCCCGCATGATAAAAGAGAACATCCCGGCTGCATTACCGGACTTCTCGATAAACACAAAACCTATATTATTACTGGCGACCTCATCAAATACCGCAACCATATTGGTCCAGTTTTCTGGAATCGTTTCCAGCGCACTTTCGGTATTTACTTCGGTTGTTGGTATCTTGACAAAAACCCTACTAACCCCGATTGTTATGGTAAATTTATCACTATCCCCAGAGATAATGGTATGCGAATGGAGTTAGAGGTAATAAAGGAGTGAATTAAAATAAATGAATTGTAAATTCTGCGGTAAGGAGGGCACTGTTGCTTTGCACGAAGTCCTTAACCGCGGTTGGATAATGGAATGTAATAATTGTAGATGTCATAGTAAGTTATTGCCATATCCAACAGAAGCTAAAAGATTTTGGGACGAATGGGAGGTTTCTAATGGAAACGATTGATAAGATTGAAGAGCTGGCCGCAATGTTCCTTCGAGATGAAGTGAGCGGTACCTATTTCCACAGTCTTTACAACGAAAAGACCGAAGAAGACCTTGAATTTAAAGACGCTTTAACTACTCTTCTCACTGAAGAAATTGGTGATACTGACCTTTTTTCTGTTGTTGATAATAGCGTCTTTGATTGTAGCGGTGGAGAGTTCGGAGTAATTTCCGTAGCATTTTTTGATAAGAAAACCGGTTTGCTGGAACATCGAGTTTATGAATGGGAGTGTATTTAAAATGCTGAATACTGTTGATAAGATTTATGATATTGCGGATAGATTCGCGCAGTTTAAAGAACCTGATGGTACTACTTACTTCCGAGCCGCAAGTGGTGAAGATTTTGTAGTAGCTCTTAGCGATTTCTTCCTCAAATCTCCTATCACTGCTTATTCTGTTGTAAATGTTTATGACGCGGCTAATAGTGGCGTGATTTCAGTCGCATTTATTGATGAAGATGGTACTCTGCGGCATGAGAATTTTCCTTGGTGGGAGGAATGTTAATGCGGAAATGGAAAATTTTGGTAATTACCATTTCTTTCCTCTTGCTTAGTGCTTGTGCAGAACCAGACCCAAATTATGTGCCACCTGAACAACCGCATTTATACTACAAAACTATAACCGCAACAGTAACAGACAATGATACTCGTCATTGGTTTGCTGCAACTCATTGGTATGAAGTCCGCACTACTGTTTATAGTGAAGAATATGATTTAGAAAATACTTTAACCTCTAAAGGTTCTGGTGCTTTTGGTTGTCCATGGGAATTTGAACTAAAAGAAGGGGATAAAGTTGAAGTAGAATTATATTCTTGGGTTTATGATAGTACAGGAGAAGTCATAAAACGCGAAATTCATCATATTGAAAGAAGGGCTGAAAAATAAAACATTCTAATTGCGAAATTTGTAAAAAGAGGAATGATTGTCAAGAGAAAGTCAATTTTACAGCTCTTTGCAAGGCTATTGCCGCACTCTCTGACGCCACTTGGAATACAAAAGATAAAGAAGGTCATCTTCACTGCTATTGTAGTATAAAGGTAGATTGCGATTACTTTGATTGGGATATGATTGCGGACGGCTGGCGCCAAACTGAAATTAAAGTAGATGCTCCTCCAATTATCTGTTATAACACCTCTTGTCCTTTTAATAACGGTAATTGTACCTGTCAAGACACCTGCCCCAGATATTCTGATAAACCTTACACAATTACTACATCTAATCACACGGAGGTAGATTAAAATGCTATATCCAACTTATGTAGGGATAGAAGGCGATATTATCAAAACCGTCAATTTAGCATCTACTCAAGATGAATGTGTCAGTGTTATCATTATCGCCGATGATGACTATGGTATTTTTGATGTAAATTGTTTGGGAGATTTTACTTTAGCAGAACGAGCGCAACTTAAAGCTCTAATTAACTATTTATTTTAATTTATTTAAATTGCAACCTTTTTTGGTTGCAATTTTTTTATTTTTATTATATAATATATTATAAGCTAAAGGAAAGGAGAAAATAAGTAAATGCTATATGAGTTTTCAAATGGTATTTTTATCAATCTGCGGGAAGTTGTAACTATGGCTTGTCATTCAAATAACACTATCGAAATCACAATGACCAACCGCAAATCCTATACTCGTTATTGTAAAGATAGCAAAGAAATGCAATCCATACAGTTGGATATTCAAAGTGGCGTAACCGCGGCTTGTCTTTAAAGTAAGGGAAGGGGAAGATTTTATGTCTTTGATTTTAGATAAAAATGATAAGAGTTATCTCAATCTCGATAGAGAGCGTAATGAACAGAATATGAATGCTCTTGATTACAACTGCGGCGGATATGCTTTGGGAACCTTTACTTGGATTCTTCTTGATGCTTTTGACCACGGTTATGATTTGAGTTTTGATGATAGCGATGAAGATATGATGGAAGAAATTGAAGATTATGTCGCCCGCATGGAAGATAACTGCGTTGAAGAGATAGTAGAAAATTTTGAAGGATTGGTACGTCCAATTTCAGTTCTGTCTGAACTGCATAAAGATGAATATGCAGTTTTATTTCGAGTGTCTTATGATGGTGAAGGTTATATTGATGATTTTCATTTTGTAAAAAGACACCATGACGGACATTATTCTCATAAGCCTGGCAATTCGCCTATTGCTGAGTTTGAAGGTGACCCGTTTGATGGGGCTTGGGCAAGCAGTTGGTTAGATTATAATGCTCCTATCAAGATTTTAGCAGTAAGTAATTTGTTATATTAAATTGACAAGTCAAGAGAAAAAAGATATAATAAATAAAAGGATATTAGAAAAGATTTTTCTTTCTAATAATATTATATAAATTTTATTTAAAAAAGTCAAACAAAAGGAGATTAAAATGAAGCGTTTTGAAGTAAAGCCTTGGATGATTGCGTCCGCAGTAATTCTTGCGTTTATCCTTTGTATTGCCGGTTGGTTTGCGTCAACTCACAACCATGTTGTTGGTTTGGAAGAGCAGATTAACACTGCCGCAGCTAATATCAAAACTCAAGAGAAGCGAAGAGTGGACTTGATTTATAATCTGGTAGACGCAGTTGAAGATTATAATAAATACGAGCAGGAAACTATGACTGCTATTGTCGCGGCAAGGTCCGCGGCTGATGCTGGTAATGTTGAAGAGGCTCAGGTTACTATTCAGGCTCTGGCTGAAGCTTATCCTGAACTCAAGAGCAATGAGAACTATAAGACCCTTATGACTGAGCTTTCTATGACTGAAAATATTATTGCGGAAAATCGCTCTAATTATAATACTCAGGTTAAGAGTTATAATCGTTATGTGCGGCGGTTCCCTGCTAATATCGTACTTGGTATTATGGGTTATGAACCTATTGATGCTACTTATTTGGAATTTAATGCACCTTCAGATGCTCCGCAAAATTTGTTTGGAAAGGACTAATTAACGAATGTATATTGGCGACATTAAGGTTACAAAACGAGAAGCTATTACCAGTCTTGTGATAGTCTTTGTTCTGTTGTTTGTAGGATTTTTTATCTCTAACGCAATAGCAGATAAAGTTGCGGACACTAATGCCGCCTACTATACTGCTGTTAAGATTAACGATGACCCTACCCAGTTTAAATATGGTATGCGGACTAACATTGGCAATGCTCTTGTCCATGGAGATTTAGAAACAGTTGACCCTGTAAGTATGAGTGGACTTTTAAATGACTATATGTATGTCGAAAAGGTATATGAGAAATATACTATGCACACTCGTACTGTTACTCATACCGATGGCAAGGGACATACTTATACGACTGTGCAGACCTATTATACTTGGGATTATCATGGACATGATGTAACAAAAGCAAGTACAGTTAATTTCTTGGGAGTAGATTTTCCTATTGAAAAATTTGCTTTAGATTGGCATAACGTTCTTAATTTAAATGCAAAAACTGCGGATAACACTATTTTAAATATCTCTCAAGGTAATTATTGTTACCCTGATGGCTTTTGGGAGTCTGTTGGTGATATTAGATATCATTATAATGTAATTCCCAAGACTTCTACTGGTAGTATATTCGTGCGGCTCGCAGATGAAGACATTACTCCAGTTTTTAGTAAAAAAATAGAGTTAATTAAGAAAACTCCCGCAGAAATTGTAGAAGATAAGCAAGATAGTGAGAATATTCCTGTTATTATCTTTTGGGTTCTTTGGAGTATTGGTATTATTGTCTTAGTGGTTATTTATGTAGCCAGAGAGAATGATTGGTTGGAAGTTCGTAAGAATCGTCGATGGTAAGAAAAGAAGGATGCTTAATCGCGTCCTTCTTTTCATTTTTTATTGACATTTTTATTTTTTTATTATATAATATATTATAATCAAAAGGAAGGAAGATGTTGATAAATGGATATTAGAGAAGTAGTAGCAAAGCCCGAATATGATTTTCTGCGGACTAATCCTCGTTTGGGTAATAACATTATGTTTTTGACTTTTGGTGGTAGTCATTCTTATGGTACTAATATCGAAGGTTCTGATATTGATGTGCGGGGATGTGCTTTTCCTCTCAAAAAAGATTTGATTGGTCTTTCTTCTTTTGAACAGGCTATCAATAATGAAACTGATACTACTGTTTATGAATTTAATAAACTGGTAGGTCTTATGTTAAATTGTAACCCTAACACGATTGAAATGTTGGGTTGCCGTCCTGAAACTTACATCTTTTATAGCAACTGGGGTCGAGAGCTTGTTGCTAACCGCAAGATGTTTTTGTCTAAGAAAGCTGTTTATTCTTTCGGTGGTTATGCAAATCAGCAGCTCCGTAGATTACAGAACGCTTTGGCGAGAGACAGTTATCCTCAGAGTGAGAAGGAACGCCATATTCTTGGCTCTTGTCAGTCTATGATGGCGACTTTTAATGGTCGTTACAGTGAGTTTACTCCTGATGAGTATTTTAAGATGTATGTAGACAAGAGCAGAAACGAAGGTATGGAAGATGAAATCTTTGTTGATGTAAGTCTGCGGCATTACCCTTTGCGAGATTATAAGAATATTTGGAGCGACCTTAATAATGTAATTAAGGAATATGGTAAACTGAACAAGAGAAACCGCAAGAAAGACGACCTCCATCTCAATAAGCACGCTATGCATCTTGTGCGGCTGTATCATATGTGCCTCGATATTCTTGAAAAGGGTGATATTATCACTTATCGAGTCGAAGACCATGACGAATTGATGGCAGTACGAAATGGTTTTTATCAACAGGAAGATGGCACTTTCCGCAAGGAATTTTTTGACCTGATTGACGATTTGGAGAAGCGTATGGAGTATGCTCGAAAGAATACTGATCTTCCTGATAAGCCTGATTACGCTAAGGTTGAAGAGTTTGTTATGGAGGTCAACAAATCAGTAGTGTTGGGAGAGTGATAAAATGCAGTTTATCCCTTACAATGTAAGTTATATTTTGCATAAACTCGATGATATGGGATATGAAGCCTATATTGTCGGTGGATGCGTTAGAGATATGGTGATGAAGAGAAAGCCGCATGATTTTGACATCTGTACTGCGGCTTCTCCTCAGAAGGTCATTGAAATTTTTGAAGCTGATGGAAAAGAAGTAATTCCTACTGGGCTTCAGCATGGAACTGTATCTGTAGTAATTGATAAGGAAGTCTTTGAGATTACTACTTTTAGAATTGATGGAAGTTATGAAGATGGAAGACATCCCAACTCTGTTGTTTTTACTACTGATGTAGAAAAGGATTTAGCGCGTCGAGATTTTACCATCAATGCTATGGCATATAGTCCTCTTGTAGGGTTAATTGACCCTTTCAATGGGTTGGAGGATATTAAAAAGAAAATCCTGCGGACTGTTGGCAATCCTAAAGATAGATTTGCAGAAGATGCTTTGCGGATTCTGCGGGCAGTTCGTTTCCAAGCTGTTTTAGGTTTTAGTATTGATTTTAATACAAAAGCCGAAATGAGAGCGCAAAGAGAAAATCTTTTAAAAATTTCTAAAGAGCGTATTTGCGTCGAAATGAACAAGATGTTTGAGGGAGTCTATCTAAGTAAAGCTATTAACAACTTTAAAGATATTATGATACCTATTATTCCAGAGTTTAAGGATATGGTCGGGTTCAATCAGCATAACCCTTATCATAAATATGATGTGTGGCTGCATACTTATCATACTATCAAGAGTTGTCCTTTAGATAGAATTACTCGGCTGGCGGCTTTATTCCATGATATTGGTAAGCCGCATTGTTTTCAACAAGAGGAAGTAAATGGTGAACTGCGTTTTCATTTTAAGGGTCATGCAGAAAAATCCGTAGAAATTACAGAAGAAATTCTGAAAGATTTAAGATTTTCTAATAAAGATATTGAAGAAATTTTACTTTTAATTAAGTATCACGATGTGACTTTTTCTCCAACTAAGAAGTTTATTAGAAAAATGCTGACTAAAATGAGCCGAGAAGATTTAAAGAAACTTATCGCTCTACGAATTGCTGATGTTTTAGGTCAAGGACTCGCTGATATGAGAGATGATAGAATTGCGCGGGCTTTCGATACTTTTGAATTATTGATGCATTTTGACGATGAGGAAGAGTGTTTCTCTTTAAAGCAACTTGCTATTGATGGTAACGATTTAAAAGAAATTGGAATGAAGCCCGGACCGCAAATGGGTAAAGTATTAAATACTCTTCTTGAAATGGTCATTCAAGAGGAGATTGAAAATGAGAAAGAGGTATTATTAGATTTTGTAACCAATAAATGGAAGGAGTAATTTTATGAAAAGCATCACTTATGGAGATGTGGATATTAAGCAAATTGTGAATATCATCGACGAATTGGTATCTAAAAATCCTATGGACGAATACCAAGTTGTCGTTGGTACAGATAGCCAGAATTTTGATAAAACTAAGATTGTGGTTGTCATTGCTTTGATTAGAAAGTCAAAAGGCGGAATTTTCTTTTATGATGTAACCAGAGTTAATCGTATTAACAATGTAAAGCAAAAGCTAATGACTGAAACCAGCATTAGTCTTGATTATGCCACTAAGCTAATGGAGGCTTTTGAGCGTCATTATGATGAAACCGGCTTTGATTATGCTAAACTCCACTTTAGTATCCATGTTGATGCAGGTTTCAATGGACCGACTAAAGAGGTTATTCCCGAAATTGTTGGTTGGATTAAAGCATGCGGCTGGGACGTCCATGTAAAGCCTGAGTCTTATGTGGCAAGCAGCATTGCTGATAAAATTTCAAAGTAAAATTTGTGTTATTTTGACTTTTTCTAAAATTTATGGTATAATAAATTATAAAGGAGAAACAAAATGTATAATATAGCACAAGTTATTTCTTTGATTTGTAATGGTCATTGTAATTATTGTATGTGTGGCAATGAATTGCTTATGAGTGATAAAGATAAGAAAGAGGTAGATATTGATGACCTAATAGACTTTTATCGTATGCTTGACAGCGATGAGGTAATGCAGGTAAAGATTACAGGTGGCGAAACCTTCCATCCTCTGGTTGTTGATAGAACTCAAAAGCTCGTAGAATATCTATTATATGAGAGGAAAGGTCCTTTGGACTCTATTCAAATCAACTCTAATGGATATTTTAAAATTCCAGATTTCTGTAAGCATCCCGCGGTAAAGATTCAGTTTAGTTTAGATGGTGATAAAGACTATCAAAATAAGACTTGCGGCATCCCAGTGTTTGATAGAGTAATTGCTAATATCAGGCATTGTCAGAAGAGTGGTATTAACTGTTATATTATGTCAGTTATTACCAACGGAAATCTAAAGAATATTGAAAATTTAATAGAAGCCACCAAGTATTTAAATGGTGTCGAAATAAAAAGTCAATATGTTGCTCCTGTTGGTTTTGGTAAAGAAATGCACGGTGAAACCATGCTGGGTTTGAGAACTGTTGAGGAAGCTAATAAACGCTGGGGTTTTGTTAGACCTTATCATACTATCTGCCCGCATACATTCACAGATAATAGAAACAAGACTTTTTGCGTTAAAGCTAATGGAGCAATTACTCAGTGTCCCATCCTACAACAGTTTGAAACCAAATATAATATTTATAATATTACAAAAGAGGAAATAGAAAGTGGCGTTCTTAAAAACGAACTAAACTCTATGTTTGGTATGAAAAGTTGCTGCTTCCCAAATGGTTTTTATAAATATTATAATAGTTTAGACGACTCTGAAAAAGAGGAATTTGAATCTTTGCTGGAACCTCAGCAAAAGGCATTTGTACATGAAAGGATGGGGAAAAATTTAAATGATTGAACAGATTGTATCTAAAATAATTCTGATTCTTTTGTTTAGTATGATTATTAAAGGATTAGAATTGAGCGGATTTTTGGAGGTATTGCTGCGACCGCTTGGTCGCTTAAAGAAAACTTCTACTTGTGTAATCTATTGGTTCTTTATAGGTTTCATTATATCAGGTTTCTTTAATGATATGACGACTGCCGCAATCCTATTCCCGATGTTAATTTACTTCATTGAGCATAATAACATTGTAGAGAATAGAACTCCGTTGTTAGTTGCGACAGTATTTGGTATTGTAACTGGTGGAGATTTAACTCTATTTGGCGGTAATGATAATATTCTTTCTCTTGGTTATTTAGAGCAAAGTCTTGGTACTACTTTGGCTCCGATTGAATGGACTAAAATAATGATTGTACCGACATTGATTACTGCGGCTATTGTACTTGCGGTTCTATGGTTCTTTGCTAATAAAAATGAAATTAGAAGTGACTCAGGAGAAGTTGTAGTTTCAACCGCACTTCCTACTTCAACTAAAATTATCAATGTTATTACTACTATTATGCTGTTGGGCGCAATTTATTGTGGATTCCAGAAGATGATTTTAGTAGCATATATCTTGCTGGCAATTAGTTTAGTAATACTAAGAGTTAATGTAGTTTTCTTTAAGAAACTGCCCTATAAAGCTCTTCTTATTTGGATTTGTTGTTATGTAATTGGTACTTTTATTCAGAAGTTTATTTTAAGTTATAACTTCAGTTTTAGTGAAGAAATCACTTTCATCACAATCGCTTTATTAATTATTATTCCTGCTCTTGTTACTAATTTCTCGACTAATACTGCAACTGCGGCAGCTCTTATTCCTGTAGTATTAAGTCTATTCCCAGGTAATGTATTAGTATTCACAATTTTGTGTAAAGCTATTAACTTGAGTTATATTACTGTATATGGCAATAGTTGTTTAGCTGTAGCAAGTGGTTATGGATTAAAGCAGAGAGAATTGGCTAAATTTGGTGTTCCTGTTGTAATTTTAGCTATGATTGGTTATTTAATTTATTTCTGCGCGATAGGATTGTAATTGACATTTCTAAAAAAATAATATATAATATATTATAATCTTAAAGGAAAAGATTTTACTGGAACAATTCGTCAAACCAGACCAGCAATCCAGTATAAATAAACTGAAAAGGAAAGGCTGGGTGACCTTACCAAAAACACCCTTTCTTTCTTGAAAAATTCTAAAAAATATAGTATAATATATTATAAGGTTAAGGGAGAGAAAAAAATGAAAAATTACATGGTTGCATTTATTAGTTTTTTCGACAATGAAATTCTAATGAAGAAAATTGAAGCAGAAGATAAAGTTGCGGCAGTCAAGAAATATTTGACTGAGCAATATGGCTACGATTTTTCTGATAATCCAGATATAAGTTTAAATGAAATTCAGCAAATGTGCTTTGATTGTGATTCTATAGTTGGAGTTCAAGAGATATAAAGACAGACTACAGTGCCTTTAACCCTGTAGTTGCGCGAGTACGCAAGAGGAACGCGCCTCAAAATGATTCCTTTTCTTTCGAGGTTGACGAAACATTCAACCAATATGTTGGAGTAGCTCAGTTGGTAGAGTACACGACTGATAATCGTGCGGTCGAGAGTTCAATCCTCTCCTCCAACACCATTCTTCGCAAGGCGGCGTCTTGTAATAGACTTAATAGTATTCCTACCAAAATCTCGACTGGAATAACCGCTGAAAAACTTTATCCTTATAGCTTGGAGATACGCTATTTGGTGCTAAAAAGAGTTAGGAGTTTAGATTTTTAGCAGATAAGCCCGATTAGCTCAGCCGGAAGAGCACTTGACTTACATTCAAGGGGTCGGCGGTTCGAACCCGTCATCGGGTACCATAAACAATAGGGGAAATATAGGAGGAATATATATGGAAACTCGCATTGATGAAATTATTACGGATTTGAAGGGCACGGCTCAGACTTTGGCGCAGGCTTGTGACCATATTGGTATTACTCAAGATGATTTGGCTCTTGAGGAACTCCTTGACCTTGATAGTGAGATTTTCAAATGCGATTACTGCGGTTATTGGGAAGAAGTTTGTCACAAGAATGAACTTGGTAGTGACTATATCTGCGATGACTGCCTGTATTTGGAAGTCAATCAAGATTGACTTCCTTTTTTATGTCGGAGTGATGGAATTGGCATACATACTTGGCTCAAACCCAAGGTTTTGAGGGTTCGACTCCCTTCTCCGATACCATTTAACTTGAAAAAATCGAAAAAATATAGTATAATTATTATAGAAAGGAGATAAACATGATGGGATATAGGTATTCTGCTAATCGCAAACGCCATCAGCGTCAAGTAAATAAAGTCTTTCGAACTTTAAATAAGAATATTGAGAAAGATGAGTTATGGCAAGGTCGTTTTATTGCTCGTCAGAGAGCCAGTTACTTTATTCAATATGAAGATAAGTCTGGTTATTATCTTGTTGTTGTTTATGACTTTCTTGATAAAAAGACAGGTCAAACAAGTAGACTTTATAATGAGCTGGGCGGGTCTTTGAGTTTCTTTGATGGAACTAAATTATTTATGCAGATGAATGATTTTATTGTCTTAGATTGTGATGTCTGGGGCGTTAAACAAAAGAAAGATAACTGAAATAAGCAAAGCATAAAAGATATTGTTGGACAAAGATAAAGTCAGGTGAAGACAATACCGGACCGCACCAATGGAACGAGTGGGACACTAACACATTAAACTGTAGCGAAATCCATGCGGTTTTTGCAGGAGTGAAAGGCTCCGCACAATATCTTTATTGACACCATAAAATTTTTATGATATAATAAATTATAAAGTTAAGAAGAAAAATTATTGAAATAGAGGAAATGATTATATGAATGTTGTAAATGCTGGTGCTAAGTTTCAGATTTTTGGTGAGGATTTGAAGACTTTTAGAAGTCTTCCGGTTGGTTCTTATGAGGTTTGCTTCAATAAGATGTCTGGTTTTTATCTTATTTCTCATAATGATTTGGTTGTGAATGAAGATAAGATTTATGGCAACCATAAGCAGAAGGTTGATAAGATTATGCGGGCGTTCCATGATGTGAACCGCAATCTTGGTGTTATTCTGAGTGGTCAGAAGGGTATTGGTAAGTCTTTGTTCGCACGAATCCTGGCGGGCGAAGCTGTTAAGGAGAATATTCCTCTCATTATTGTGCCTGAGCATATCCCTGGCATTTCCAGCTTCATTAGCTCTATTGAGCAGGAGGTTATTGTTCTTTTCGACGAGTTTGAGAAGACTTTTGGTGCTACTGAGCAGGGAGATCCGCAGGAGGAGATGCTTTCTCTATTCGATGGTATTGATAATGGTAAGAAACTATTTGTGATTACCTGTAACGAGGTAAATAAGCTGAATAATTATCTGCTGAACCGTCCAGGTCGTTTCCATTATCATTTTACTCTAACTAATCCTACTCCGCAGGAGGTTAGAGAGTACATGATTGATAAGCTGCTTCCGCAGTATCAGACTAAGATTGACCAGGTTGTTAGCTTTGCAATGTGTGCAGATGTTACTTATGACTATCTTCGTGCTATTGCTTTTGAGTTGAATCATGGTTATACTTTTGAGGAAACTCTGATGGATTTGAATATCTCTAAGGAGAAGCGTCTGTACTTTACTATTACTGTTGAGTTTGAGGATGGTACTTTTGTTGAGAATCCTCGTGAGTGCATTGACTTGTATAGCTCTAAGACTACTCGTGTGTGGTTTTATGGAGAGAATTTTGGTATTGACTTTACTCCTACTGATATTAAGGTTAATACCGTTAAAAATACTATGACTCTTGATGCTCCTAAGGTTAAGGTTATCTTCGATGAGGACGATTTTGAGGATATGCCTAAGGAGAAGGTTGAGTTTTATAAGAATCGTAAGATTAAGAGTGTTCGTATTACTAAGCGTCAGGACGATTATCTGAATAGATACATCGTTTAATCAAAAGGGAGATATATTCTCCCTTTATATGGGAAGGTAGCTCAGTGGTAGAGCGGCGTACTTATAAGTCTTGTCAAAGGCTTTTTCAGCAATGATTTGACTGATAATCCGCGTGTCGTAGGTTCAAATCCTACCCTTCCCGCCAAGTCCTTTATTAAGGTACTTACAGCAAAAGCATTAAGTAAGATTCAGTATCTATGGAATTAAAGGAGGATAATATATGAATAAGTTTGTTAATACCGCTAAGGGTGTTTCCAATGTTACTCTGACTGAGAATGGGGCTGTAGCTTATAAGTCTACTGGCGATGACCTTGTAGACCTGTTTGGCTCTATTGGTTCTCTGCGCGGAGCAGATTATGCTCGTATCACCAGAAAGTTTGCGGCGGCTTATGCAGAAGACCCTCTGCTGGCTACTAAGATGGCTTTCTATGCGCGTAATGTGCGTGGTGGTCTTGGCGAACGTAATACTTTCAGAATTATTCTGAAGTATATGGCACAGGTTCACCCTCAGACTGTTTTGAATAACCTGAATAATATTCCTCATTTTGGTCGTTGGGACGACCTCTATGTACTGGTCGGCACTGACCTTGAGGATGCCGTGTGGGCTATGATTAAGGCTCAGTTTATTCTTGACGCCAAGAATATGAACGCTGGTAAGCCGATTTCCATTATGGCAAAGTGGTTGAAGTCTACCAACACTTCTTCTGCTAAGTCTGTTAGTCTTGGTCGTAAGACTGCTCATGCTCTGGGTCTGACTGAAAGAAACTATCGTAAGGCGCTTTCCGCCATGCGTAAGTATATTGATGTCGTAGAGCAGAAGATGTCTGCAAATGATTGGGATAACATTGACTATGAGGGAGTTCCTGCTCGTGCTATGGCTATCTATCGTAATGCTTTCAAGCGTCATGGTATGAATACTTTCAAGGAGTACATCGAGAAGGTAGAAAAGGGAGAAGCAACTATTAAGGCTGCTACCCTATATCCTTATGATATCTTCGAAAAGATGGGGTTTGAGGATAGCTGGTATACTAATAGCTTTAAGTTCAACCATTATGACCGTGTGCTGGAGGCACAGTGGAAGGCACTTCCCAATTATGTTGGTGATGGTGCTAACTTCTTGGTCATGGCTGATACTTCTGTCTCTATGAGCGGGCGTCCTATATGTACTTCTGTTGGTCTTGCGACTTATTTCGCTGAGCGTAACCACGGTGCGTTCAAGGATATGTTTATGACCTTCAGTTCTCGTCCTTCTTTCGTGACTTTAAAGGGTGACACTCTGTACGACAAGATTCAGAATGTTCCTGCTATTGTCAGCAACACTAATCTGGAGGCAGCTTTCGACCTTGTGTTGAATACTGCAATTCAGGGTAGAGTTCCTGCGGAAGATATGCCCAAGGCTATCATCGTTATCTCTGATGGCGAGATTGATGCTTATATGGGTCAGGGCTACTGGGCTTCTCAGAAGAATCGTGCATGGGGATTCCTGGACTCTATGCGTGCGAAGTTCCGTCAGCATGGTTATCAGATGCCTAATGTGGTAATGTGGAATGTTGCTTCTCGCAACGACACTTATCTGGCTACTACTGATTTCCTTGGCGTTCAGTTTGCTTCTGGACAGTCTCCGTCTGTCTTTAAGAGCCTGATTGCCAACATGGGCAAGAGTGCATATGATGCTATGGTCGAGACTCTGTCTGACCCTATGTATGACTGCGTAACCCTTTAAGAGATTTAAAGGGGAGAGTAATCTCCCCTTTACAATTTCAAAAATATATTATATAATATATTATAAGGATAAGAAAAAAAGACGCACACAGCAATCTATTTTTTCTATAAAACATTTAATTAGGGATTAAAAGAAGTTGATAGAGATTGCGTCTTGGGTTGACAAGTTCCAAAAATTAGTTTATAATAAAGTAGAGAAAAAAGACACAAACAGCAACCACACATTACTTTGTGTATTATAGGTTCAAATCCTATTATTTCAGCTTTTTGAAATATAGCTTAATGGTGAAGCAACAACAAATTTGTGTCTTGTTTATATTGGCGATTAGAATAATGGCAGTTCGGCGGACTTTGACTCCGTGTGTAGAGGTTCGAGTCCTCTATCGCCAGCCATGCGATTTTATAATCGCTTTGTTTCCTAATAAGGTTCGATGCTAACAGCAATCTTTTCTTTTGAAACTATTATTTTCTAAAAAAGTTTTTACAAGAAGATTGACAGATAAGAAGAATTTATTAAGTCGCATCGAGTAAAACAAACTTGATAATTTTCACTTATCTATTTCACCTTTATAGGTTCGACACTTACAGCCAATATTTTTTTAATCAAATTCTATACTAAAAATATTGGGTACTTTATAAGAAAATATTTTGATTTCGTGTCGAGAAAGAAAAAAGTCAAAATAATTTTTCTTATAAATTCTTATTTAATTATTTTAAGGAGGAGTTTTCCAATGCCTAAGTTTAATTCTTTCTCTGATATGGCAAGCTATCTTGGTGTTAAGCCGAAGAAGCGGGAAACAAAAGAAAAGAGTTATAAATGTCCTCGCTGTGGTTCTGTTTTAGAGCACATTGGAAATAGTAATGTATTTCTATGTACTAAGCAGGTTCCAAAGAAGAACAAGGATGGAGCCACTGAAATGAAGGAGTGCGGCTTTAGGAAGCTCATTCCGGTTGAACGCGCAGAGGGGAAGTTAATTTAATTCCCCTTATATGGAACGGTAAGCCTAATTGGTAAGGCAGGAAATTGCTAATTTCTGAGTAATCGTAGGAATACGGTGTGGAGGTTCAAGTCCTCTCCGTTCCGCGGCATCAAAGTAAGAACCTTTTCGTGGTGATGCTATTTAAACTAATCTTACTAAATAAATTAGAAAGAGAGTGAAATAATGGGATTTTTTAAGAATTTAGTTGCGGTTCGTTATTTTGACCTTAGCCAGTCTGTGCTTTATCGAAATGTAAAGAGAGGTAAGTGAAATGGATAAGCGCATTTTTAAGAAAAACCAAGAGGAGTTAGAACAGTACCTTCAATTTAAACGAAGAGGTACTGTTGTTAGGAGTAAGAAAGGTAAAAGTTCTTACAAGAGGAAAAGTAAACATAGAAATCGTCCAGATTATATGGTGTTGGTAGCTTAACTGGTAAAGCTCTTGATTGTGACTCAAGCAGATGCGAGTTCAAATCTCGTCCTTCACCCCAGATTATTTAAGAAGGAGGATTGGACGATGGACAGAGATATTGATGATTTCATCTTTGATGATGAAGAAATTACTTGTAGTGATAAGTAAAAAAGTTTAAGAAAGTTTTTCCCTTTCTTTTATATAAGACACTGGTGCAATGGTAGCATAGCGGTCTCCAAAACCGTTGATAAGAGTTCGAATCTCTTGTGTCTTGCCATTCGGTTACTGGGTTTATTACCGAACTAAAATAAGAAACCAGTTAGAATTCTATCATTATTTTAAGACGCCTACAGCAAAATCTACTTCCAGAATAGTCAAAAGGTTAAGACATTTCTCTTAAAAAGAAATAATATCGGTTCAAATCCGATTTCCGGACACAGTATGTGAAGCGTCTTGTAGTTATTGGGGTATGGTGTAATTGGCAACACGGCTGGCTCTGACCCAGTAATTTTAGGTTCAAATCCTAATATCCCAGCCATATGGCGTGGTACTCAAGTGGTCAAAGAGGGCAGTCTGCAAAACTGTTAATCGCCAGTTCGAATCTGGCTCACGCCTCCAAAGACACATACAGCAAATTTTTCGCCTCACCAAGGCTCCATCTTTTAAATGGTATTTTTAGTGTCTTGTTTATAATATGCGGCTATCGCCTAATGGAAATGGCACCAGCCTTCTAAGCTGTAATAATCTGGGTTCGAGTCCCAGTAGCCGTGCCAAAAACAGAGAGGGTTAGGGAGTTCTGCGGTGATGCGCAGGTTGCACCTTTGGACACGCCTTGTATACGGGTAAAACTCACCGCGAAGCCGGCAAAGTGTCCTTCTGTTATATGCGCCTTTAGCTTAATGGAAGAAAGCGTTGCTCTACGAAAGCAAAGAGTGCGAGTTCGACTCTCGCAAGGCGTTCCAAACAAGACTTACTATTAGTAGGTCTTTTTTCTTGCATTTTTCTTATTTTTATTGTATAATATATACAGAAAGTGAGGAGATAAAAATGTTTAATGTTGTGGGCTATACTTTTATGCAGGACTTAAATAATGATATTTCTGTTCCTGTGAAAATTGGAGGAAATTTTCAGGTTAATTCTTATCAGGAAGCTGTTTCTCTTTTAGAAAAAGTAAAAGCTAATACTCCTATTATGTCTGGTTATCTCTTTACTTTGGTGGAGGTAAAATAATGGAATTTATTGTACTGTCCAGAGAGAACGCCGCAGATTTTTCTTATAGAGTGAAGAAGGATTGCGTTTTTATTTCCATTACCGATCCCGAACTTTGTAAAAATGATTTTGCAAAGAACCCGCACATTAAAGCTATTTTGCGTTTAGCATTTGATGATGTTGATGGTTTTCAAGATAAAATGTTTTCAACTGACCAGCCTATGACTTTAACGCAAGCAAAAGAAATAGCAAATTTTGTGTTGGAATGGAAAGATAAAGTTGATTTGATTGTTGTGCATTGCGAAGCTGGTATCTCAAGAAGTGCAGGTGTATGTGCGGCAATTATGAAGTATTTAACTAACGATGATATGCCTATCTTTAATAACTGTTACTTTTGTCCTAACATGTTTTGTTATAGATTAGTTTTAAATGCTTTTATGTGTCCAATAGACGAAACTGAAATTCAAGATAAAGAAGAATATAACACTCGTATTTGGAAAATCTATCATGGGATTGGAGATTAAAAATGAAACTGATTGATATTTTGCGCCTTATGTCTTTTGATGTTGATGTAATTATTTATGGCAAAGATGATGGTGAACCTCCTCTGTTTAAGGGAGGTGCACATGAGGTTCCTTGGATTTTTGTAAATTGCGAATTAGATAACAATGAAGATGGAGCAATTTTTACTTACCATGAAACCAATGAACATGGAGTAATTATCCCCTATGTTATTATTTATATTGTTGAGGAATAAAAAATGAAAAAATTTATCGCTATTATTTCTTTGTGTACAGTATTTTTTCTTGGAGCCTGTAGCATAACCACAAGTAATGCCGCAGACGAACAAGACCGTCCTTTGAAAATTTGGTATGAAAACAGTAATGGCGCATATCATACCTATTGTGTAGTAGATGATAATACAGGTGTTAATTATATTGTAGTTTCAACCGAAAGGGGCAATGGTGAATATTCAATCGCTATGACTCCTCGCTTAAATGCCGATGGAAGTTTATATACCAGTAAGTAAGGAGCAAAAAATGAAGAAATTTAATATTTATGCTGGGCTTGGCGGTGGTTTTGGTGGAGCTGAGTTCATTGAAACAATCGAAGCAAAAGACAAGCAGGAAGCAGAAGATTATGCTCGACAGTGTGCGATTGAAGACTATGAAAGCTATGAAGGCTGTCATGGTATTTTGAGTCGTGATGATGTTTTTGAGGATTTACTTGAAAGTTTTGAAGAAGAACCTTCAGAAGAAGATGTTGAGTTAAAGTATATGGAAGAAGTTGAAAGTTGGATTACTTATTATGTTGAAGAGGTAACTAATGAGAAAGATTAATACTTTTTTCTTGGTAATGTGGATTTTTATTGGTGTATGTAATGCTATTGTTTGTATGAACGGACAAGAACTTCATTGGCTAACCTATTGGCTTTGCTATGCAATGAGTATTATTTGTCTAATTAAAACTATTATGTAATAAAAGAGGGTTTGTAAACGCAAACCCTCTTTACATTTTGAAAAATATATTATATAATATATTATAAGCTAAAGAAAGAGAGAAAAAAGCATGAAAGTATTAGTAATCGTCGATATGCAGAACGATTTTATTGATGGAGTTCTGGGTACTCCAGAAGCCCAAGCTATTATTCCAAAGGTAGTAGATAAGATTAAAGAGTACGAAGGTACTGATACTTTACTACTCTTTACAAAAGATACTCATTATGAGAACTATCTTGAAACTCAAGAGGGCAAGAATCTCCCCATTCCGCATTGTATTCAGATGACCGAAGGCTGGCAGTTGAATAAACAGATTAGTGAATATGCAAAAACTGCTTCTCTTTACACTCTTCATACTTGTGATATTATCAATAGCAGAATCAAGAAAGATACTTTTGGTTCTATTAAGCTGATGAATATTCTAAGTGAGAACAAAAATAAAATTGATGAAATCATTTTTATAGGAGTTTGTACTGATATTTGCGTTATTTCTAATGCTATTATGGCTAAGGCTGCGGTTCCAGAAGCTCTAATTACTGTGGACGCTGCTTGTTGTGCGGGCGTTACTCCTGAGCGCCATAAAACTGCCCTGGAAGCTATGAAAGCCTGCCAAATCAATATTATTAACGAGGAGGACTAAAATGGTTAGTGTCAATGGTAATGAAGTAGAAACCTCTTTATTCCCAAATGGAGAATTAAAGTTAGCGCCTATTAAGTTTTCCAGAGAAGATACTCAGATTGTAGTTGTTACTATGAAGTATGAAAATTGTCAAGATTTAAATACTCTTATGTTTGTTAAGAGTTATCTTGATGATGTATATCCTGAACTTCCTACTGTATTGGAAATGCTGTATATTCCTTATGAAAGAATGGATAGGCAGACTGACAATCAGATGTTTACCGCAAAGTATTTTGGAAAATTTATCAATTCTTTAAATTTCGATAAGGTTTTAGTCCTGGACCCGCACTCTGAGGTTATCATGGCGGTTTTAGATAAAACCGTTCGATATAATTTAAAGCAAATGGTAGATGATATTATCGAGAGATATGAAATTGATTATCTTTTCTTCCCCGATAATGGTGCTAAGAAGAAATATCGAGAAGTATTAGCTCCTTTGTCAAAGCCTTCATTTTTTGGAGATAAGCACCGTGACCTTGACACTGGTAAAATTACAGATTATAATATTTTTGAAAATCCAGATATTAAAGATAAAAATATTTTAATTGTAGATGACCTTTGTGTGAAAGGATTCACCACTCTATTTGCTGCAAAGAAATTAAAGGAACTGGAAGCCGCTAAAGTTTACTTCTATTGTTCTCATTGCGAACCGGCAATTTTTGAAGGGGAACTACTTACGACTGATTATGTCGATAAAATTTTTACCACAGATAGTCTGATTTCCGACAACCATGAAAAGATTGAGAGGGTTTCTTAATGAATAATTGTCCTGCTTTACTGTTGTGTGATTTTTATAAGACTGTCCATTCTGAGCAGTATCCTAAGAATATGACAAAGATTGTATCATATTTTACTCCTCGTATGTCAAGAGTGGAAGATACTCATTTGGTGATGTTCGGACTTCAGGCTTTTATTAAGCAGTACTTGATTGAGTATTTTAATGAAAATTTCTTCAATAAGCCTAAAGATGAAGTCCTGGCAGACTATAATCGAATTTTGACTTATACACTTGGCGAAGGCTCATATGAATCTGAAAAGGTAGCAAATCTTTATGATTTAGGTTATCTGCCTATTGAAATTCGCGCAATTCCAGAAGGCACTTTAGTTCCCGTAAAAGTTCCCATGATTGAAATTAGCAATACTCATCCGCAGTTTGCGTGGATTGTTAATGCTATTGAAACTATTATGAGTTGTTCTCTATGGCATCCTATGATTTCCGCTAATGTAGGATATAAATATCGTCAGATTGTTGATAAATATTATGATAAAACAGTAGATGATAATATCCCTCATGCTCGTGCGCTTGGTGATTTCAGTATGCGAGGACAAGAGAGCCTTGAGAGCGCCACTAAAAGCAGTGCGGCTTTCTGCTTGTCTTTCTTGAACACTGCAACTGTTCCTGCTATTCCTTTCTTAGAAAAGTATTATAACTGTGATTGCACTAAAGAACCTGTTGCTTATGGCGCAATCTCTACCGAACATAGTGTTATGTGTAGTAATTATGCTCTCGATGGGTCTGAGGAAACTATGATTAAAAGACTTCTAAATGAAATCTATCCTAATCAAAGTTTTTCTATGGTTTCTGATAGTTATGACTATTGGAATTTAGTTGACAATATCTTACCTAAATGTTATGATGATATTATGAAGCACAATGGAACTATTTCTATTCGTGGAGATAGTGGTGACCCCGTAGAGATTATCGCAGGTAAAGAGATTTTTTATCTAACTACCGAAGATGAATGGCTGGCTTTAAAAAAAGAGCCTTCTGAGTTTATTCGTGAATATTTTGATTATGAGGAAATTCAAGAAGACACAGATTGTATTTTCTCTTTTGACGGAGATTATATTCTGGCGCATATTCAGGTTGAATGGAGCCGAGAGCGTGGCGGCATGACCGATAGTAATTATTACTTTATTGAAGGTTATAATATCACTCTGGAAGAAAACTATACTTTGACTTCTCAAGATAAGGGTACTGTTTGGCGGCTTTATGAGATTTTTGGTGGAGATGTAAATTCTAAGGGATATTTAACTCTTAATCCTCATGTTAAAGCTATTTATGGTGATAGTATTACTTATCGTAGAGCCGAAATGATTTATCAGAGATTGATGGCAAAGGGTTTTGCTTGTAATACTGTTTCTCTTGGTGTTGGTAGTTTTTCTATGCAATGCGAAGAGAATGAAAAAGGCGGTTTTAATCCTTATACCAGAGATACTTTTGGTATCGCAGTAAAAGCTACTTATGCAGAAATTGATAATAAACTTCCTATGATGATTTTTAAGAATCCTAAGACTGATACTGGGCATTTTAAGAAATCTCAAAAGGGTTGTTGTGTAGTTTTTTATGATAAGAATGGCGAAATGCAGTATGATGATGAACGCACTTGGGACGATTCTCGTGGAGGTATTATGAGAACTGTCTTTAAAGATGGAAAGATGACTCTGGAATATACTCTAAAAGAAATTCGAGATAAACTTCATAATGGAGGTTTCTAATGGAAGATAATATCACTTTTATTACTGGAGATTTGTTTGATACAAAAGCAAATGTAATTCTTCATCAAGTGAATTGTCAAGGCGTTATGGGTAGCGGGGTTGCGGCTGAAATTAAACGCCGCTTCCCGCAAGCCTATGAAGATTATAAAACTTTGTGTTTTACAAGTCCTAAAGAACTTCTTTTAGGAAGAAGTCAAATTGTAAATTGTTCAGAGAAATTTATTGTAAATATGTTTTCACAATATTTCTATGGTTATGATGGTAAGAGATATACTGATTACGAGGCTTTTTATAGATGTTTAGAGAAAGCCAATGAAAGTTTTATTCCCGAACTTTCTTTTGCTTTTCCGTATCATATTGGTTGTGATAGAGGCGGAGCAAATTGGAATATCATTCTTACTATGATTAAAGAAGTATGTAAGGATAGAAAAATTTTTATTCATAAGTTAGAGAAATAAGGGAGAAATAAGAAATGTTTGACGCTGAATTTTATAAAGATAGTGTAATTGATTGGATTAAAAACTGGTTTGAAAATCGGTCTGGAAATGCCAGGGGTATTGTTATTGGTATTTCAGGCGGAAAGGATAGTACTGTTGCCGCAGCTTTATGCGCGAAAGCCATTGGTAAAGATAAAGTTTTAGGAGTTCTTATGCCTAATGGAGAACAGAAAGACATTGAGGACTCTATTGAAATTTGTGAATTTTTAGGTATTTCTTATCGCATTGTAGATATTCGACCTGCCTACGATGCTATTTATAATATGATTAGATATAGTAAGAATTATATGGCCAACGAAAACATTGATAGTTTCTTCCCTTTATCTAATCATACTTTGACCAATGTTCCTCCTCGCATTCGTATGACAACTCTTTATGCTATTGGACAAGAAATGGGATACAGAGTTTGCGGCACTGGTAATGCTTCTGAAGCTTATGTAGGCTATTTTACTAAATGGGGCGACGGCGCGCATGATTTCAACCCTATCGCTAACTTTACCACTGATGAAATTGTAGCTTTAGGTCATGCTTTAGGTTTACCTTCTCACTTGGTTGATAAAGTTCCTTCTGATGGTCTTTGCGGAAAGACTGATGAAGATAATTTAGGTTTTACTTATAAAGAGTTAAATGCTTATCTTCATGGTAGCGAGAGCATTAATAAGGAAACTGTTGAAAAGATTGAGAAACTTCATATTTACAATCTTCATAAGAGAGACCCCATCCCACGTTTTTAAAATAAGAGAGTCTGCTAATTGCAGGCTCTCTTTACATTTTTAAAAAAATATAATATAATATATTATAAGCTAAAGAAAGAGAGAAAAAAAATATGAAAGTATTAATGAATGATGAGCAAATTGCTTACCTAAAGCAAAATGACATTCCTTACTCACCGTCTCTATTTATATATGCTAAATCTAATTTCAAAAAGTATTGTGCAATATTGAGATTGGCGGCATATAAAAAAATGGGATGGGAAGATAGTGACCTAATTGAAGGAATTTATAGTAGATTGATAAAGAAGAGGTAATATGATTCGAATTGAAAATGTAGTTATTGACCAGCTCAGCTATCCCTATAATACTCTGCTTGTGCATCTACCGGAGTAGTTGGAAAATGGTCTGGTAATGAAAATAGTTATAGGAATTATAAAGCCGCCAAAGAATTTATCGCAGATAAAGACAAAAGAAGGAGAAAAAGCAGTATGATTTGTACGAACGATTGTTATAATTGCGAAAATCCTATCTGTAAGTGTGATAATGAAGTCTTTTCTGCAAAGAAAAAGAAAAATGGTAAAGGTCAGAGGAAAACTAACAAATACGAGCGCAAGAGAAAGTACAAGGAGAAACTTATGCGGACTCTTGATATTGAGCGTGAGCCTGATGATTATTTATACGGTCCTTATGGAGCAAAATTCTCTTCTTATTATCCTGTTTGTTCCTCTACCTTTTATCGTCGGCAGAGTACCCAGAAGCCGCATCTGCGGCGTTGGTGGTATGGAAATAAGTTCTTTAAGAATTATGCCAATAGAAAAGTAAGACGGTACAAAAAGAAAATCTTAAATGGTAATATGTATCGTAAGATTTTTGATTATTGGTGGACTATTATGTAAGGAAGGTGAGATTATGGAGTTAAATTCTAAATATGGACAGGTAAAAATTTTTACTGACAATATCGAACAGGAGGCATTAACTCAAATCATCAATATGGCTAATTCTCCTCTTGGTGAAAATGCTCATATTAGAATTATGCCTGATGTTCATGCTGGAGCTGGTTGTACGATTGGTACGACTATGAAAATTACTGATAAGATTTGTCCTAATATCGTAGGAGTTGATATTGGTTGCGGCGTGACTTTGGCAAAATTTTCTACTGATTTTGCTAATCGTTTAGAGGAATTAGATAAAGTTATTCATTCTAAAATTCCTGCGGGACGCACTGTTCACACTACAATATCCGATGAATTTGATTTTTCTGTTCTGCGTTGTTGGGATAAACTTTCTAAAGATACTCAAAATTTAGCTAAGCGTTCTTTGGGTACTTTAGGTGGAGGTAATCATTTTATTGAAGCCTATGAAAATGGTTATCTTTCTGTTCATTCCGGCTCCCGCAATATCGGTTTAAAGGTTGCTTCTTATTATCAGTCTTTGGCTCAGTCTCGTTTTGCTGAAGTCGTTGAAGAAGATTTTAAAAAGATTTTGGAAACTATCCCACCTAAAGAAAGAGAATCTTTTATTAAATCTTATAAGAAGCCCGTTGTAGCTAAAGACATGATGTATCTTGAAGGCAATGATTTAGAGGATTATCTTCACGATATTGCCATTATTCAAGATTTTGCAAAAATGAACCGCATGGAAATGCTTTGCACTATTGCTTTAGCAATGAAGGCTCCTATATACCATGATTTAACTATCGAATCTATTCATAACTATATTGATGTCAAAGAGCGTATTCTGCGGAAAGGTGCTATTGCTGCCCATGCGGGAGAGCGTTTAGTAATTCCTTTGAATATGCGTGATGGTCTTTTAGTTTGTGTTGGTAAAGGAAATAAGGATTGGAACTATTCTGCTCCTCATGGCGCAGGCAGACTTTACTCTCGTTCAAAAGCAAAAGAACTATTTACCGTAGATGAATATGCCAATTCAATGGCGGGTATTTATACTACTTGTATAAATAAATCTACTTTAGATGAAGCTCCTTTTGTTTATAAAGACTATCAAGAAATTATGAACTATATTCAACCTACTGTTGATATTGAAGAACGATTAATTCCAATTTATAATTTTAAAGCAGGAGAATAAACTATGAATGATAAAGGTCATTTTTTAATTTCTATGACAAAATCCGGCGTTAGGATTTTAGGTAGCGTAATAGCTATTAAAAAAAGAAGTATCGCGATACTGGCAAGTGCTTTACTCGGCGCTGAAATTTTAGGTATCGCAGAAGAATTAGTAGATAAAAGATAAAGGAGTTTTTATCAATGAAGTGTCCTCGATGTGGTGAAGTTCTTGAATACGATAAGTATAGAGATAGATGGTATTGTTACGATTGTGGTTATAAGAGTAAGCGCAAACCTGACCAAAACAAAAGCCGTCAAAGAAAATCTAAAGAAAAGAACAGATACCAGTTTGAACAGGACGATGAATAAGATAAAGCCAGCAAAATCGCTGGCTTTTTTGACACTATAAAAATTATATGATATAATATATTATAAGCTAAAGGAGGAAAACAAATGAAAAAAGGAGATGTTTTTCTTCATCCTGTAACTAAAGAAAAGTGTGAAGTAACTCGCTTTTATGGTAATAAAAGTTGGTATTACAGAGTATTTAGTACTAACAAAGAAATTCGAGCTGTAATTACCGCTGACCAAGTTGTTCCTTATTCAAGTCGAGAATCTTTCCTAAATTTTCTTAAAACAACAGGAGAAATCGAAGAAGCATTAGCAAATTATAAACCTATTCCTATTGGAACAAAAGTCAGATTAAAAGTCGATGAAATTTTAAATTCGCGATTTAATCATACCGAAGTTTTTAAAAAATTCCTTGAAGATAATCGTGATACCATTTTCACAGTAAAAGACACCAGTCCGCATATTGTTTCTCTTGAAGAAACTAATTACATCTTCTGGGAACATTATTTATATATAATTGATTGAGGTTGAAAATTTCAAATTTTTTTGATATAATAAATATAGAAAATAAGGGGTGAAAATAATGTTAGTAACTTGCGCGGTTCAGTTTTGCAAAGAAAATTCTAATGGTGACTATAAGGCAACTGGTAAGAAACAGTATTTTTACAATTTTCCCAATGAATTTGCTGTATTAGGTAATGTATATGATATTGAAACCAATATCGGATACAGCAATCCTGTAATGATTGTTTCTGTACTCAATATGAAGTACACAACCACTGATGATTTTGGTCGTCCGGGTTTTACGGGGCGCACCACAATTAAAGAAGTCAAGAGAATCAAGAAGATTCTTCATGGTCATGTGAATTATGAAGTGGTTGCTGAAGCTATGGCTGAAAAAACCACTACTGATTTTTCTGAAAACAAAAACGATATTAAAAAGGAGAATACTAATATGAAGAATATGTTTGGTATGAACTTTGAGTTTGGTAAGGTTCCTGCTGGTAAGTTTAAGATGTCCTTCATGGGTCTGGCTTTTGCCACTGGAAATGGTCGATATGCAGTTTACAATATTGGTGACAATGAGTTCACTGATGTGACTGAAATGACTATGGATGTTGATGGTATGATTATGCAGATGCCGGTAGCCGCTAAGGATGTCGCTGTTGGTGATATTATTAAGCACAAGGATGCTTATGTTATTGTCAAGGGTGGAACTGAGAATGGTTGCATTACTGCGGTTGACCCCTTTAAGAGTGAGGAAATCAATATTATTCCTACTAAGAGTATGTTTGGTTTCAATTTTGTTACCAAGGTTATCAATGTTTTCGGCAATATGTTTGGTGAGAACACTGTAATTCCTTCTGAGGATAATCCTTTTGGTAACATTGCTCCTTTTATTATGATGTCTGCCATGTCTAATGATAACAATGACAATGATGGAATGATGAAGATGCTGCTGATGTCTCAGATGATGAACGGTCAGTCTGGAATGGATTTTTCTAAGAATCCTATGCTGATGTTTATGCTGGCTAAAAATATGTAATAGAAAGGAAAAGAAAAAAATGCCTAAGTTGGAAAATTGGTCTGTAGTTTCTTATCCTACTAATCCTTTTCAGGCGCCGGAGCTGTGGCCCCAGTGTCTTGCCGGTAAGATTTATGGAGACCCTCGTTTTGAAGATGGTATGAATGTTTCCACTTCTACTCTTCAGGCTCTTGATGTAAAGGCTCGAACTGCTAAAACCCGCAATACTGAATATCAGTTGGGAGAGCCTTCTGATGATTATAAGCAGTATTGTAAAGACAATAACATTGAACTTTAAGGGAGGAAAATAAATGGATAAGAATGTGCGTAGAATCCATATTGATAATGAAGATGACCTGTTCAAGGTTCTGACTGGGCTTGGTATTCTTGGTCATGAGTATGCTAAGCCGCAAGTTGAGAATAAGGATAAGAATGAGAAGGCACCTCAGCCGCATGAGTGTGCTTGTAAGAAGGCTGCAAAGGATGAAAATGCTGTTCGTCGTTCAGTAATTGATAATCGAAGAATTATTCTTCCTATTGTTGATGCTACTGGACGCCAGCGGGGCATTACTTCTCCTGATATTAACTATTACACCATTGAGGATTTCCTTAATGCTGTTGTTGAAGGAGAGGCTAATAATGTAATTATCGGCGCTGGAGATTCTGACCATTTTGTGTCTATTCCTTTTGAAGCGATTGATGATTTCATTGAGTGGCTGACTGATGTTGAGACTCTGGTTAAGACTAAAACTCATTATTTTGATGAGCCGATTAAGATGACTCACGCAGAGATTGAGAAGGCTCTTGGTCATAAGTTTGTCATTTGTGACTAAATATAAAAAGAAGAACCTTATTGGTTCTTCTTTTTTCTTTACAAAAAACAAAAAATATAGTATAATATATTATAAGATAAAGGAGGAAATATTATGTATGATATGAGTTCTTACGAAGCAAATCGTTGTATCTGCACAATAGGAGAACTTGAAAATCATCCTTATGTCTTAACTAAAAGATATATGTTTGTAGGTGATTATATTGATAGTGCGAAAAACGCTTTAAATATTTTAAGGAAATACAATGCTATTTCTCAAGAAAAGTGCGATGAATACAAACAAAAGGCAGATAAAATCCCAGAAGATAATATGATGTTCAAAAGTGTAAAAACTTATCTGACTAATCAAAAGAGAAAAATTTATAAAGAGTTTACTGCCTAAAGGAGAATATCTATGACTGGTTCTGATATTATTAAAATCGCAAGAGCAAAACATATTGAAGAGCGTGATAAAAATTCTGAATTAAATGCAATGCGTTTCATTGTTCAATATCAGAATGGTAAAACTTATATTTATAAATTCATCGCGGCTTCATTGAATATTATCAAAAATCTTAATATGGATGAAGTCATTATGGTACAAGTAGCTTCTGGTATTTCTCCTGTTGATAACCGCAATATCTTTGCTCCTGTTGTTTATAACATGGTTTATTTTAAAGAAAGGTATGAGGTACCTTATGATGAAGAACACTAAGAAAGTACATTTTATATATGATGCTCAATTCTGCGGGCGGCAAGAAATAATTAAAGATATTCCTTCCGAAGAAGTTTATGCTGATAACTTAGTAGAGCAGCTCTTTCCTAAAGTTATGGGTATTACTTTTGATAATAACTGTAGTATCTATGTCCCAGATGATAAGATTTTAATTGAGTATGAAGAAAATTTTAAGATTATAGATAATGACCAAAATGAAAAAGAAACTAATATTAGAGTTTTAATCAATGAACTTTATGACAAAATCTCTACTTTAAAACAACTAATGGAGGATTGAAAATGCCAAGAAAACTGGTAACGCCTCAAGACATTGAAAAAATGAATGAATTGTATATTTCGCTTCATACTTATGCGGCAGTTGCCAGAGAAGTTGGTTTTTCTGCCACAACGGTTAAGAAATATATAATTACTGATTATGTTCCTAAAGCAATAGTAGAAGCTAATATCATAAGATTTTCTGGCGGCATTAAAGATATAAAAGAAATCCCCTTGCCGCAAACTCCAAAAGAGTGGCAAGAATTTATGCAACTAACTGATGAAGAAAAACAAGAGTGTGACGAATTGAGAAAGGAGATTCTATTATGATTGCTTTTGTAACAGACGATTCTTTTTCTCATAAAGGGAAATACAAACCCTGTCTTACTTTTGAAAGTTGTAAATATATTAACTGTTGTTTAAATGGTACTTATAATGCTATTATGCCAAGACTCTTTGGTTTGTCTTATGCTAACTTCATGCGTATGGCAAGAGATGAATACAATGGAGAACTGATAGGAAAAACAGGTGGATATATTTATTGCGTTTTCAAAGAGAAAACTGATTGCGATAGATTGGTTAAAGAGTTAAACAAGAGATGGAATGATTGGATTAAGAGGTGATTTAAAATATTTTGGATTACAGGAGATATTCATTTTCCTATTGACTGGAATAAAATTCGGTCTTGGTATAAACATAATCCTAATTTTACAAAAGGAGATACGATTATAGTCTGTGGCGATGCGGGATTTTTATGGGACAACTCACCACAAGAAAAAAGAGCTATTCAAAAAATTTCTCAACTACCTTTTGAGATTTTATTCGTTGATGGAAACCATGAGAATTTTTCTTTACTGAATAAAGTAGAGCAAACTACAAAATACGGAAATTTAGTTGGAAAATTATCAGATAATATTTTTCATCTTTTGAGAGGTAAAATTTATACAATAGATGATAAAACTGTTTGGACAATGGGCGGCGCAGTTTCTACCGATAAACATACACGAGTTGAAAATAAGACTTGGTGGAAAGAAGAAGTACCTTCTTATCAAGAGCAAGAAGAAGGAGTATTTGCTTTAGATAATACGTGCGGCAAGGTGGATACTATTATTACTCATGCGGGACCGCAAAGTGTTATTACTCAATTAGCCTATTGGTTTGAGGGAGATGAAGTCACTCGTTATTTAGATTTTATCAAAAATCATACTGAATATAAAAACTGGTATTTTGGTCATTATCATTTAGATAAAAATATTGACACGAAACATCATTGTCTATATAATTCTATTATTCCTTTTGTATAATACAAAGAGGGACAGGTGCTTAAAACACTTGTCCCTATTTTTTTACTTTTCAGGCTTATTATTGCTCCATTCAGTTAGAGCTTGACTTAATTCAGGTGTCATAGTATAAACCCAACATTTCTTTCCTGTTGTCTTATGTTTAAAAGTCTTATCATATCTAAAGCCTTTCATAGTTAAAAAGCCATAAATCTTCTTACTATAACACTCATACTTCTCGCCAATATTAGTCATTGAATAATTCCTCCATATTAAATATAATCTTTATTGCATATTTATTATACACTTTTTTTTATAAGGTGTCAATTTTTAAAGGTTGGTCACGCCAGCGACCGCTATTCGAAATCTGCGCCTATATGGAAATTTTACCATATGCATCGGGTCTATGGACTTTTCCAAAAAAAAATGGTATAATTATATAGTAAGAGATATAGGAGGATATATAATTGACAGAACTTAATATGTTATATTATTTATTAAGATTAAGTCAAGATAAAATGAAAACAACTCTTACAAATTTTGTCAAGGCTAATTTTAATAAAGAAGATTTAATTATCACTGATAGTTATATTTTTTGCAAAGGAAATTATCCTATATTATTAGTGGCTCATATGGACACAGTTTATGACCATAAATTTTATAGTTGTTATGGTAATGATTTTGCTCATAATCAATTTAAAAAGAAATTATTTTTCGATAGTGTTGAAAAAGTAATATGGTCACCAGAAGGTCTCGGAGCTGATGACAGAGCAGGAATATTTATTATTATAAAATTATTATTAGCTGGTTTATGTCCTTATGTATTATTTACAACAGATGAAGAAATAGGTGGTAAAGGCGCAAAGAAGTTTACAGAAGATTTTAAGGACGCTTCACTTGACAAACTTATAAAATTTATTGTAGAATTAGATAGAAAAGGAAAGAATGATGCAATTTATTATGATTGTAATAATAAATTGTTTCAAAGATATATCAATTCTTTCGGTTTTATTCCTAAATCTGGAACTTTTTCTGATATTTGTATTATATCTCCTATTTTAAATATCGCCGGTGTTAATATATCTATAGGTTATTATAACGAGCATTGTCAAAATGAATATTTATCTTTATTGCAAAATGATAAAATATATGATATAATATATTATATGGTAAAAGAAAGTAAAAAGTTAGAAACAGGATTTAGCTATTTTACTGAAAATGACAGCATGGAAAGATGTATATGTTGTGGTTTATCTTTTCCTAAAACTCAAATGGAACGATTTCATAATAGTTTCTTATGTAAAGATTGTTTACCATTTTTTAAGCAATAATCTCAAGGAGGAATTATATGCCACTAATTAAAGAAGAGTATAAAGAGAATATTCTTCAAATAATTCAACGAAATTTTGATAATACTGAAAATGCTGAAAAATCTATTGAAGACATTCTTGATAAGTGGTCTAAAAATAAAGAAAAACTTTATCAACTCTTTGGCGGTCAAGAAATTATTTCTAATGATATTTTAGAATTACGTAATGATGAAGAAGATGTTCAAAAGTCTTTTATTCTTTTTAAGAAGAACCTCTATAAATACTTTAATAACTTATACACATTGAATGTATTTAATAAGTTCTTGAATGAAGCAGTTACTTTAGAAGGTTTTAGGAATAATAAAGTTCTTGATAATTGGGAATACGAAGGAAGAATTGGAGAAATCAAAATTCTCAAAGGAATGAAATTTTCTAAAGCAATTAAATTTTTCTTTACTTCAACAGGAGCAAAGAATGAATTGCAGAATTATTATTCCACTTTTTCCCAGAAAATGTATTCTAAAAAGAAGGGTAGTATAAAATTATCTATTTGTCCTTATGATTATCTAAGTATTTCAGACAATGATAGAGGTTGGGATTCATGTCATTCTATGTATGATGGTGATTATCGTATTGGTAATTTAAATTATATCGCTGATAGGGTTACTTTAGTCGCTTATTATATTACCGAAGATGATAATTATGATAGAATGAACGATGCTTTTGGTAGCATTATGGATTGGAATTCAAAAGTATGGAGAATGTTAGTTCATATTGAACAAAAAGATGGTAAAATTTTTGTTCTTTATAATAAGCAATATCCTTATCATTCTTCTCAATTTTTAGCAGAAGTAGATAATATGATATTGAAATTATTTGAGAATAAAGATTTTACTCCTCTTAAAAGATATGATGAAGAAAAGGAGCAAGACGCTTGTTATCAAACTCCTTATACTTGTCAATATAATGATACTAAACGACCTCAAACTTTTTATAGATTTTTCCCCAGTTGTTGTTCCTTAGAAAATTTTGACCATTTTATGGCAATAGGAGAACCAATCTTATGCCTACAATGCGGTAAAGAGATAGCTGTTGAAACAAAAGAAGGAACTTGTGATACTTGTACTGTGACAGATAATGTCTGCGGCGTATGTCATTTAGAATATGACATTGAAGACTTGTATTATTTAGAATCGGAAGGTATTTATATTTGTCCTGACTGTTTAGAAGAATTATATACTTATTGCAATGGATGCGGCGAGTATATTCGTAAAGAGAAAATTAAGTATAAAAATGGCAAGGAATATTGTGAACATTGTTTTGAGGAAGAGGCTTAATCGTCTCTTCCTTGACTTTTAGTAGAAAATATTGTATAATAAAATAAGGTAAGATACAAGATATGGGCAATTTGGTTCAATTAAGAAATCATTTTCTTCATTATAAATACGCCCCTAAAAACTAAATGAAGGAGAGATTATAATGGGTTATTCTGTTAGAAAAAAAGACGGCACATTAGAACCTTTTAATATTCAAAAGGTTATTACTGCTATCGGAAAATCTGCGGAACGAGTAATGGTCACTTTTACAGATGAAGATATTACTAAAATATGTAATATTGTTACAACTAAAGTACAAGATTTAAATATAGATGTTGTAGATATTTCAACCATGCATTTCATTGTAGAAAGCGCATTGGAAGAAATAAAACCCGAAGTAGCTAAAAGTTATAGAGATTATCGCAATTACAAAGTTGATTTTGTACATATGTTAGATAGGGTATATCAGAACGGTCAGAAAATTCGCTATTTAGGTGATAAAAGTAATGCTAATACTGACAGTTCTCTGGTAAGTACTCAAAGAAGTTTAATTTATAGCGAGCTTAATTCAGAACTATATAAGAAATTCTTTTTAAATTCTGAGGAAAGACAGGCTATGAAAGATGGATATATTTATATCCATGATAGAAGTGCTCGTTTAGATACAATGAACTGTTGTCTATTTGATATGGCTTCTGTTGTAAAAGGCGGATTTGAAATGGGTAATGTTTGGTATAATGAGCCTAAAACATTAGATGTTGCTTTTGATGTTATGAGTGATGTCACTATGTCTGCCGCAGCTATGCAATATGGTGGTTTTACTATTCCAAGAGTAGACTCTGTATTGGCTCCTTATGCTGAAAAGTCTTACCAAAAATATTTACAAGAATTTTCTGATTTAATGAAAGATTATGGTTTGCCATGTTATGAAAAAGAAGCTGATGAATGGGCTACAAAAAAGGTTCGTAGAGATATGGAACAAGGATTCCAGTCTTGGGAGTATCGTTTTAATACAGTAGGTTCTTCTCGTGGAGATTATCCTTTTATTGCTATTTCTTTTGGTATTGATACTACCAAATGGGGATTAATGGCATCAGAAGTAGCATTAGAAGTTCGTAAGAATGGTCAAGGTGCAGATGGACATAAAAAGCCAGTTTTATTCCCAAAATTAACTTTCTTATATGATGAAAATTTGCATGGAGTTGGACAACCATATGAGTGGTTATTTGACAAAGCAATAGAATGTAGTTCTAAGGCTATGTATCCAGACTATTTATCATTAACTGGCGAAGGTTATATTCCTTCTATGTATAAAAAGTATGGTAAAGTTGTAAGTCTGATGGGTTGCAGAGCATCTTTAAGTCCTTGGTATGAGCGAGGTGGAATGAAACCCGCAGATGAAAATGATACTCCTGTCTTTGAAGGTCGTTTTAATTTAGGCGCAATTTCTCTGCATTTACCTATGATTTTAGCAAAAGCAAGAGAAGAAGGAAAAGACTTTTATGAAGTTTTAGATTATTACTTAGAGTTAATTAGAAAACTCCATATTAAGACTTTTAATTTCTTAGCTGAAAAAAGAGCTTCTATTAATCCTTTAGCTTTTTGTGAAGGTGGTTTTTATAAAGGTCATTTAAAGCCTGATGAAAAAATCTTGGAAGTTATTAAACCAGCCACTATGTCCTTTGGTATTACTGCGTTAAATGAGTTAGAACAGCTTTACCATGAAAAGTCTTTAGTGGAAGACGGTTCTTTTGCTCTTGAGGTAATGGAATATATCAATCAAAAGGTCAATAAGTTTAAAGAAGAAGATGGCATTTTATATGCTATTTATGGTACTCCTGCTGAATCTTTAGCTGGATTACAGGTTGAGCAATTTAGAAAGAAGTATGGTATTATCAAAAATGTTTCTGATAAACTATATGTAAGTAATTCTTTCCATTGTCATGTAACTGAAAATATTACCCCAGTTCAAAAGCAAGATTTAGAAAATAGATTCTGGAATCTATTTAATGGTGGCAAGATCCAATATGTTCGTTATCCTATTGATTATAACTTAGGTGCTTTTAAAACTTTAGTTCGTAGAGCAATGAAGTTAGGTTTCTATGAGGGTATCAATCTATCCTTGTCTTATTGTGAAGATTGCGGCTATGAGCAATTAGAAATGGATGAATGTCCTAAGTGTCATTCTAAGATGATTACTAAAATTGACAGAATGAACGGATATTTAGGTTATACAAGAGTTCATGGTGATACTCGTTATAATGCTTCTAAAAATGCCGAGATTGCTGATAGAGTAAGTATGTAATGGATAATTTTATAAAATCTGTTTATGCTGGTTTTATGATTGGGATAGGTGGTATTATCTACCTATCCCTGGATAATCCAATTATAGCCGCATTTTTATTTTCTTTTGGACTTTTAACTATAATAATTCAACAATTTAACCTTTTTACAGGGAAAATTGGTTTTGTAAAAACAAAAAAACAGTTAAAAACTATTCCTGTTATTATAATAGGAAACTTCATAGGCACTTTCCTCACAAGTGTTTTTGCAAAATTAGGAAATTTACCTATTTCCGCAGATATAATTTGCGCGAATAAGTTGAATAAAGATATTTTTTCTATTTTTATTTTAGCTATGTTCTGCGGCGTTATGATGTATCTTGCTGTTGATAATTATAATAAAACAAAAAATGTAATCTTTATAATTTTACCAGTTGTAATTTTTATATTGTCAGGTTTTGAACACTCTATTGCTAATATGTTTTATTTTTCTTTAGCTGGAGTTTGGAGTGTTAAAGCTGTTGTTTATATTTTAATAATGATTTGCGGCAATGCGTTTGGTGCTTTAATCTTTAATTATATAAAGGAGAAAAGAAATGTTTAAGATTGATGAAAAGTTATCAGAGTTAATTACCAGAAAGTATGATAATACTGGTTTAGTTATTTCTATTGAGGAATGTTCTGAATTACAGAAGACAATTACTAAATATCTTCGTGGTAAAGGCGATTATGAAAATATTTGTGAAGAAATGGCAGATGTAATCATTTGTTTAGATTGGTTACAGCATATTTTGGATATTAAAGAAGAGGATATTCAGCATTGGATTGACTTTAAAACAGAACGCACTCTTAATAGAATTTCAGAAGGAGTGTTTAAATAATGAATTATTGCGACATTAAACATGATGATATGTTAAATGGAGATGGAATAAGAGTAACTCTTTTTGTTTCTGGTTGCAATCATTATTGTAAAAATTGTCAAAATTCGCAGACTTGGGACCCGCATTATGGTATTCCTTTTAAAATGGAAGATTATATGGAAATTTGTAATGAACTACAAAAAGACTATATTTCAGGAATCACTTTAACTGGTGGTGACCCTTTATTCCCAGATAATAGAGAAGCAATAAAGTTATTGATAAATAATTTAAAAATTGCTTTTCCAGAAAAAACTATTTGGTTATACACAGGTTATTCTTTTGAAGAAATTAAAAATTTAGATTTTATTCAAAAGATAGATGTATTAGTCGATGGTGTTTTTGACGAAACAAAGAAAGATTTACAATTACATTGGGTTGGTTCTTCTAATCAAAGAGTTATTGATATAAAAAAGACTTTTGACACAGGAAGTATAGTCTTACATAAGTGATTTCTTTCTTGCTTTCTTATATTTTTTATGGTATAATATATATACAGTAAAAGATATAGGCAAAATAAGAAAGTGGTGATTTTATTTGCGTACTAAAAATTTCACTATTAGTGACTTTTATTGTACTAAATGTGGTCATAAGGGTGTGCCGATTCCGCGTCGAGATAGTCGAATCAGAGAAAAGGGACACTTAAAAAGACTGTATTGCATTTATTGTAAGAAAGTAGTTAATCATGTCGAAATTCGAGCGTGTGATACTTATTCTTACGAAGATTTTAAGAAGGATTTTGAAGCTGGAAAATTCAAGGAGGATATTATTGATGAAAAAGTTTGATTTTTATAATGATAATACTAAGGAAGCAATGTTTAAGATTATTGATAAGGGCAAGGTCTTTATTGGTAAGGCTAAGGCGCATCCCGAAGATGCAGAAATTGCAGGTCGACTGACTGGTATTACTATTGCAGAATTCCGTGCTCGTATCAAGAGAGAGGATAGTAAGTGCCGTGAAAGTAAGAGAAAGGTTGAGCAGCTAAAGAAGGAACTTGTAGAAGCCGAGCGCAATGTAGAGTTTTATGCTAACCGTAAGTCTTGTCTGGAAACTGACTTAAAGGCTTACCTTACTCATAAAGCTACTTTCCAGCGTCGTTATAAGAATATGAAAAATCGTAGAAAGGTAATTAAGAAGTAATATGGAAGTTAAATTAGTTTCTTATACTTTTAATCCAGTAGAAAAGATAGAAATTGCGGCAAGTACCTGTTATGATAGTAAGCCAACAAAGGGTGCTATTATGCGTCATTGTTATAAGAGCGGGCATCATTCTGTGCTTGAGTTTGCTGATTTTCATTTTAAGATTTCTGGTGTTAGTCGTGCTTTAACTCATCAGTTGGTACGACATCGTATGGCTTCTTTTGCGCAGCGTTCTCAGCGTTACTGCGAAGAAGATGGATTTAATTTTGTAATTCCTCCTACTATTCAAAATAATCCAGAAGCATTAAATATTTTTAATAATGTTATTGATGTTATTAAAGATGGTTATGGACATTTGTTAGAAATGGGTATTCCTGCGGAAGACGCTCGTTTTCTACTTCCTAACGCTTGTGCTTCTGAAATTAATGTTAAGATGAATTTAAGAGAGTTAATTCATTTTATGAATGAGCGTTTATGTACTTGCGCTCAATGGGAAATTCGTAATTTAGCTAAAATGATGCGAGATGAGGTACTCAAGGTTTGTCCAGAGTTGGAAGATATGCTTGTACCTAAATGTGAAAAGAATAAGCCTTTCTGTTTCTGTACTGAAACAAAGAAGCGTTCTTGTCATCGACATCCTACTGTAAGTGAAATTATGGAGTATTTAGAAGACTATACAAATTCTAATTAACAAAAGAAAGGGTAATGAATAAATATATTCATTACCCTTTTTGACATTTAATTAAAAATATGTTATAATAATATTAATAAAGGAGGAATAAAGATAATGTCTTATGGTATTGAACAAATTCAAACCTTAGAAGGTATTGAAGCAATCAGAAAAAGACCTGGAATGTATATTGGTTCTGTAGGTCTCGATGGCCTCCATCATATTAATCTTGAGATTATTTCTAATGCTATTGATGAATATCTCGAAGGAACTTGTAATAAGATTGTAATTTCTGTTTCTAATGATGATGTTGTAAATATTAAAGATAATGGTCGAGGTGTCCCTTTTGGCAAGAAGAAAGATGGCACTGAAACTTTAGAGAATATTTTTACAAAACTTCATACAGGAGCAAAGTTTAGTTCTGATGGTTCCACTGGTTATAACTCAAGTGGTGGTATGAATGGCGTTGGTTCTAAGGCAACAAATGCTCTGTCTGACTTTTTTATTGTTACTTCTGTAAGAGATGGTAAGAAAGCTCGTATGGAATTTAAAAAGGGACATAGAACTATGTTTTCTGTTGATTCTGAAAAAGATGCAGAGCATGGAACTACTATTGAATATAAAGCTGATGCAACTATTTTTAAAGAGGGAATTACTCTTGATAAAGATAGATTAATAAAACAGTTAAAAGAATTTTCTTTTTTGTGTCCCGGTCTAATTATTGAACTGAATTATAAAAATAATGAGCCTATCATTTTCCAGACAAAAGATGGTATGGTTGATTATATTAAATCTTTATGTCCAGAAGAGAAGCGTTTAACTTCTATCTTTAGTACCAAGAGTGAAGAAGATAGATATTGTGTTTCTTTGGCTTTATGTTATAGTGCTAACTATTCAGAAACAACTAAGTTATATACCAATAATATTCCTAATACCAGTGGTACTCATTTAACTGGTTTTAGAGCTGCAATGACACGAACTGTTAATGATATGGCTCGTGAAATGAAGTTGTTAAAGGATAAAGATGGTAATTTAACTGGTGATGATTTAAAAGAAGGTTTAGTTCTTGCTTTGTCTTTGAAAATGCCTGACCCCATTTTTAATGGACAAACTAAAGATGTATTAACTTCTGCGGAAGGTCGTACAATAGTAGAGAAATTAGTGGGTAAAGAAATTAGAAAATGGTTTACTCAAAATCCTACTGAATTAAAAACTATTGTTAATAAAGCTGTCACAAGCAAAAAAGCAAGAGAAGCAGCTAAAAAAGCAAGAGATGTAATAAGAGAAAAGAATAAGAGTGTTCTTCCTTCTGCTTTTAAAGGCAAGTTAGTAGATTGTATCAGTAAAGACCCAGATGAAACTGAATTGTTTTTAGTCGAGGGTGAATCTGCTGGCGGTGGTGCTAAACAAGGTCGAGATAGACAGACTCAAGCAGTCCTGCCATTACAGGGTAAAGTTCTTAATTCTGAAAAGACTGATATTACTAAACTGTTAGCCAATAAAGAAATCAAATCTTTAATTCGTGCTATTGGCGCGGGTTTTGGAAATGATTTTGATATAAATAAAGTTCGTTATAAAAAGATTATTATTATGGCAGATGCAGACGTCGATGGAAGTCATATTAGAGTTTTGCTAATGACTTTCTTCTTTAAGTATATGCGTCCTTTGATTGAGCATGGATATGTTTATTTAGCTATGGCTCCATTATATAAAGTTGAAAAAGGAACTAAAATTGAATATTTGTTAGATGATTCTCAGCTTGCGGAATACAAGCGCACACATCAAGGTCAGAAATATGAGGTAACTTATATGAAGGGTCTTGGTGAGATGGATAAGATGGAATTAAAAGAAACTACTATGAATATTGAGAATCGTCGTTTGAAGCAAATGACTTTAGACGATGCAGATAAGATGGCTCGAATTTTCAATAAACTCATGGGTTCTTCTGTCGCTCCTCGAAAGGAATTTATCGAACAAAATGCTCATAGAGCTAATGTTGATATTTAATGGAGGTAAACTAATATGTCTGTAGTAGTTGCAGTAAGAGATGAGGATAAGATTTGGTTAGCAACTGATAGTCAGGTAACAGCAGGCTGGACTAAGAGCCTGTTGTTATCTCAACACTCTTTTAAGATTTTTAAGGGTAGAAATAAAGTAAACATTGGTGGAGTTGGTTCTTTAAGAGATTTGAATATCATTTCTACCTCTGATGTAGATTTTATTTCTGAAAATGATATTTTAAAGAATAATGTCAACTTTAAGAATATGGTAAGAGAAACCGTCCCTAAGTTCTTTGCAGAACTGCAAAAATTTAATCGTGTTCATTCAGACCACGGAATGTTGTTCATGGAATCTTCTTTTATCATTGCTCATGGAGATTCTTGCTACGCAATCTCTTCTGATGGTTGTGTCCAGGAGTTGTACGATATGTTTGCAATAGGGTCTGGCGCAGAAATGGCAGAAAGTGCTTATACTATTTTAAGAGATGTAGAATTATCTCCAAAAGATAAAGCTATTCGCGCAGTCATGTCTTCTTGTGAGAGAGATATTTTTGTTGATTATCCTATTGTAATCACTAATACTTTAATGGATAATTTTGAGGTTTTTGATGGTCAAAACCTTTATGAAATTCATGATGGTATTATTGAAGATGCGCCTGATGATTTAGAAGAAGAAAATAAAGACGATGAAAAAGATTCTCCAGAAGGGGAGCAAGCTATTAAATCTTAAAGAAAGGAGCAATTATTGATGACTATTCAATTATATACTGATGGCTCTTGTTCTAAGAATGGAAGCAAAGAAAATTTTGGCGGTTACGCAGTTATATTGACAATTAATAATAAAAGTGTTAAAATATATAAGGAAAGTAAAAGTAATACTACTAATAATGAAATGGAAATGATGGCAGTATTACAAGCTATTAAAATCGCCAAGATTTTAACTAAAACAAACAAAAGAGAAATCGAAATTTTTAGTGACTCTGCTTATGTAGTTAATACTGTAAATACTTGGATGAACTCTTGGGCGGCGAATAATTGGATTAAGAAAAGCGATAAAAAACCACCTGAGAATTTAGAAATTATTAAAGAAATTTATTCTTTAATGCAATTTGAAAGATGTATTAAAGTAAAGAAAATCAAAGGTCATTTTGGAGAGGAGTTCAATGAACTTGCTGACCAAATGGCTAAAGAAGCTACAAGAGAAGCAGAACAGAAATATTTAGAAGGGAGAAGTAATTAAATGTCACAAGTGATTGAAAACATATTCCCAACTAATATGTCTGAAGAAGTAGAGCAATCTTTCTTGGATTATGCTGTATCAGTTATTACAGATAGAGCATTACCTGATGTAAGAGATGGATTAAAACCGGTTCATAGACGCATTATTTATGCGGCTTATGACCAGGGGTTGCTGTCTAATAAGAAATATACCAAAAGTGCTGGTATTGTAGGCGAAGTACTAAAGAAGTATCATCCTCATGGTGATACTTCTGTATATGATTCTCTTGTTCGTCTTGCTCAAGACTTCTCTATGAGATATTGTTTAATTGATGGACATGGTAACTTTGGTTCTATTGATGGTGACCCTCCGGCTCATTATCGTTATACAGAAGCAAAAATGACCAAGTTCGCAGAAGAAATGGTTCGAGACATAAAAAAGAATACGGTAGATTTTGTACCTAACTTTTCTGAGGAATATACTGAACCAGAAGTTCTTCCTGCGCGAGTGCCTAATCTTCTTTTAAATGGTACTACTGGTATTGCGGTAGGTATGGCTTGTTCTTTTGCTCCTCATAATCTGACTGATGTTGAAAAAGCAATAGAAGCATATATAGCAAATCCAGATATTACTAATGAAGAGTTAGTAGAGATTATTAAAGGACCAGATTTTCCTACTGGCGGCATTGTTATCAATAAAGATGAATTAGTCGAAGGATATAAAACTGGTCGAGGAAGAATTAGAATTCGTGGTCGTTACGAAATTCAAACTCGGAAGAAAAGAAATCTTATTGTCTTTACAGAAATTCCTTATATGACAAAAAAGGAAAAAATTCTGGAAGATATTGTAAAGTTGTGCGAGAATAAAGAAATTGAAGGAATTGCTGATGCAAGAGATGAAAGTGACCATCGAAATGCGTTAGTTATTGAAGTAGCGAATGGATATGACCCCGAAGATATTGTTAGAGTTTTATTTGCTAAGACTCAATTAGAGAATACTTATTCTTTAAATCATACCTGTTTGGTTAATGGTTCTCCAAAAGTTCTTTCTCTGAAAGACTTAATTAAGTATTATGTAAATTTCCAGTATGAAGTCATTACTCGTCGTACTGAATTTGATTTAGCTAAAATTCTTTCAAGACTAAATGTTATTACTGGTTATATAATTGCATTAGCTAATATTGATAATGTGATTAAAGTTATTAAGGAAAGTAATACAAAAGAAGAAGCAAAAACTTCTTTAATGGCAGGATTTGAGTTAAATGAAGAACAAGCAACAGCAGTTCTAAAAATGGAACTATATCGTTTAACTAAACTGCAAATTGATGAATTAAAAGAAGAAGAAGCTGAATTAACAAAAAAGAGAAATGAACTTGAAAGAATCTTGAATAATTCAGAGGAACTTAATAAAGTATTCATTTCTGAACTTGCGGAAGAAAGCCGTAAGTTTGCAAGTCCTCGCCGCACAGATATTACACAAGTTAATGTTGTAAAAGATAAGAAAACTAAAGTTGAATTTATTCCTAAGCCTATTACAATAGGCATTGATGAAGATTATACTATCAAGATTATTGAGAATGTAAAATCTTTTAAGACTAAAAAGAATAAAGAAAACTATCAGTATATTCTTTCAACTACAACTGCGGATTCTTTAACTATTTTTGCTAATGATGGCAAGGTTTATCGAATTCCTTTGTGTGATATTAAAAATGATACTAATATTATTTCTGCTCTTGATTTACAAGATGTAAAAATTGTAGATATTTTGACCAATACTACTAAGCATTTTGTATTATTCTTAACTAAGAATGGCTTTATTAAGAAAAGTAACCTGGAAGAGTATAAGAATATCAAGAGAAATGGAACTATTGGTATTAAACTGCGGGAAGGCGATGAAGTTCAGAAGATCTGTTTTGTTGATAATGAGCCTGTAATCATTATTAATAATAGAGGTCTAACTATAAAAATTACTACTCATGATATTGCACCTACTGGTAGAAATACTATGGGTGTTGCCGGTATGAAATTGAAAGAAAATGATTATGCTGTATCTATGACACCAATTTGTGGTGATAAGAAATATATTCTAACCATTACAAAGAATGGTTTTGCCAAGAAAACTGAGGAAAAGGAATATAATTTCCAAGGTAGAAATGGAGTCGGTGCGATAGGTTGTAAAATCGCAGATAATGATACTGCGTTAAGTATTTTGTCTGTTAATGAAAATGATACCATAATCATTTATAGTCAAAATAACTTAATTAAGATTCCTTGTAGTGATGTCCCAACTGTAAACAAGATTGCTCAAGGCAATCATGTTGCAAAATATGGTAATGTAAATAATATCAACATAATATAAACAAACAATTTTTATAGTATTTGAAATTAAAGTAAGTATCTAATACCAAGTCCTAAGAAGATTTTTCTTCTTAGGACGATAAATAAAGGAGAATGAAATAATGAAAAATACTATTAAAAAAATGATTGCGATGATTATGGCTGCTACTATGTCTTGTTTTATGATTGCTCCTGTGTTCTTAGGGCACGCTGGTGCTGTTGAAGAACTGGAACAGGAAAAAATCACCAAAGAAGCATATGTTCTTGAAACTGTTGATGTTGAAAAGAGTCTAAACGGTTTAAATTTAGAAGCGCAAGTAGTTAGCCTTACTAATGCTAAAACTGCCGCACATGAGTTGGCAGAAAATGCTCGTAAATTAGGCTTTGCAGAAGACCATGAAATTATTCAAGCAGCTAAGACTGTTTGGAATGATGCTAATGAGCTTTGGAAAGTAAAATCCGTAGAATTAGAAAAGCAAAAGGCTGCGGAATTAGCAAAGAAGAAAGCATTAGAAGAACAAAAGCGTAAAGAAGAAGAGAAAAATAGAAGAATTAGTCTTGGTACTTTTAAATTAACTGCTTATTGTCCTTGTAGTCAGTGTTGCGGTCCATGGGCCAACGGTATTACTGCTACTGGTGTAACCGCAAGAGCAAATCACACTATTGCAGTTGACCCCAGAGTTATACCTTATGGTTCTACAGTTTATATCGAAGGCTTAGGAACCTTTGTTGCTGAGGATTGCGGCGGTGCGATTAAAGGTAATAGAATAGATGTATTTTATAATACTCATTCAGAAGCATTAAATTCTGGAGTAACGGAATTAAATCCGAGAGTATATCTAATTAAATAAAAACTAATTCAACTAATTTTCAATGCTATAAATTTTGTTAGTCTTTTTATTAAGGAGTATATTATGTATTCACGAGAAGAAGTCGATAAGTTCTATCCTGGCGCTCCAATTTATGAAGCTATGGAAGTTTGGAGTTTGCCAAAGACAAAGCAAGATAAAATTGTAGAGGTCTGTGAAAGCGGAGATTATTTTGCAGAGTTGAAGAAAGATGGAAACTGGTATGAATTTTCTAAAAGTACAGATGGAAGCAATTATCTTTTTAGTAGAGGCGTAAGCACTAAAACTGGTTTGCCGGTAGAGTGTATTAAAAATGTACCTCATATTGAAGAGGCTCTAAACTGTCTTCCTAACGATACTGTTGTTATAGGAGAAATTTATTATCCAGGTAAGACTACTAATGAAGTAAGAACTATTATGGGTTGTCTGCCTAAAAAGGCGGTAGAGAGACAAAAGGAAAAGGGAAAAATTCATTTTTATCTACATGATGTTATTCGTTACGAAGGAGAAGATTTAACTTCTCTTGGGGCTTATGCTCGTTATCAAAAGTTGGCAGAAATTTGTAATTCTTTCGGTTTTTTAAATGAATATATTGAATTAGCTGCTATTGTTGAAGAAAATATTTATGACTTTTTATGTGCGGCTTTAGCTAATGGTGAAGAGGGAGGAGTACTAAAATTAAAGACTGCTCCCTATACCGAAGGTAAGCGTCCTGCTTGGGATATGATTAAATGGAAAGAGCATGATACTGTAGATGTCGTATGTATTGGTTTTGAAGATGCTACCAAAATGTATGATGGGAAAAATGAAGATAGTTGGGATTATTGGATCATTGAAGAAGATATAAATTATCCAAATGGAGAATATCAACTTTATAAAAAATGTGAAGTAGGTAAACGAGAAGCAATTAGGGGTATCAATTTTAGAACAATTCCTGTAACTAAGCCATATTATTATGGTTGGAAAACTGCTATGCGGATTGGCGTCTATAAAGATGATAATTTAATTGAGATTGGTACAGTTTCATCAGGTCTTAATGATGAATTACGTGCGGCTTTTGCTACAAATCCACAGAACTATATCAATAGAGTAGTAAAAGTAGATTGTATGCGGAAGACCGCAGACGCCCTACGACATCCTCGTTTTATTGAGTTTCGTGATGATAAAGACGCTAAGTCTTGTACTTTTGAAGCAACATTTGGTTAATTTATTGACACTTTAAAAAAAATAGTTTATAATATATTCAGAGATAAGAAATAAAATCTCTGAAAATAAAAATGAAATCTTTAATTGACATTGATGAAAAAATAGTTTATAATAATTAAGGTAATTAAAGATTTCAAAAATATTATAAATTGTTTTGACAGTTTAGAAAAAATAGTTTATAATATATATGTAATCAAGATAAAGAAAAAAATAAGTTCTTTATCAAATCAAAAAAAATAAATTATAATTTTTAGGAGGATTTTTATTATGGCTGCTATGTCTGAGAATGCAAAGAAGGTTCTGGCTTATCTGAAGGGTGTTAATGGTGAGAATGTCACTGTTCACGATGTTAGCGATGCACTGGGTCTACCTGTTAATTCTATTACCGGTACTTTTAACTCTTTCGTAAAGAAGGGTCTGGGTATCCGTGAGGCTGCTGAGATTGAGATTGAGGATGGTACTCACAAGCAGGTTAAGTTCCTGAAGCTGACCGATGCTGGTATGGCTTACGACCCCGCTGCTGCTGAAGCCGCTGAGTAATATAATGGGACTTGAATAAAATTATTCAAGTCCCTTCTTTTTCTCTTATTTTGACAAGTATTAAAAAATATGATATAATTATTATAGAGAAAAAGAGAAATAATAATTATTAAAAGGAGATATTATTCAATGACAAAAAAGCAAAGTTTTATTGCGATGGTCGAACACTTACTCCAGTATCCGATTGAAAAGACAGATGATTTCAACTATGAAGACGCTATGATTTATTTTGAAAGTCTAAAGGCTTCAAAAGAAAAGGAAAAGGTAGCTTTTACAGAGAACGGTAAGAAGATTCTTGTTTATATGCAGGAACAGAAAGATAATGTTAATAACCTGTTTAAGGCGAAGGAAATTGCCGAAGGACTGTTTATTAGTTCTCGTTCTGTGAGTGGCGCAATGCGTAAACTTGTTACTGATGGTTATGTAGAGAAGATTGGAGAAACTCCTGCAAGTTATTCTCTTACTGACACCGGAGTAAATGTAACTTTTTCTGATTAATCATTTTATTTAAATTGATTATGTGAGTTTTAAGTAAGTAGAAAAAAGAAAAAAATATTTAATTTTAAGGAGAAAATTTATATGAAGAAAATGGTTAATAAGTCTCACATCGAAGGACTGCTTTATGAGTGCTCTTTGGAAGAGCGAGTAGCTGGCGAAAATGCCGCAAATCCTGGCGCTAAGTATATTAGTGGTAAGATTAGTGTACAGGTTGATGAAGATAATATCGTTTCTATTGATATTTTTGAGAGCGAGATTACAAAGAAGAAGACTGCAAACCAGAAGTATCCTACTCTCAAGACTCTGATGGCTGCTCCTTCTGTAACCAACAACACTACCAATATGGCTACTAAGGTTCGTATTGATTCTGCTCTGTCTTTGAATGATTGGTATCGTCCTGATGGTGAACTGGTAAGTTCTATTCGTAACTTCAATGGTTTCACCCATATTGTTTCTGATAAGATTAATCCTTCTGCTACTTTTGAGGTAGATATGCTAATTGTTTCTACTACTGACGAAATGCAGAAGAATGCAGACGGTGATATGGAGCCTACTGGTTCTCTTATCCTGAATGGTTACATCTTCGATTATGCTGGTAAGATTCTTCCTGTAAAGCTACTGGTTGAAAATAAGGAAGGCGTAAAGTATTTCCGTGACCTTGAGAATAACACTTTCACCAGAGTTTGGGGTAACATGATTACTCAGACTACTACAACTACTCAGGTTGAAAAGTCTGCGTTCGGTGCCGATAAGGTTGTTGAGTACACCAATACTCGTAAGAAGTATGTTGTGACTGGTGTTGCCGCAGAGCCTTATGATTTTGGTGATGAAGCTGTTCTGAGTGTCGCTGAGGTTAAGGAAGCTCTGGCAAATCGTGAGATTTATCTGGCTGATTTGAAGACCAGAACTGAACAGGCTCGTAAGAAGTCTTCTGGTAATGCTGGCGCTTCTGCTCCTATTGCTAAGAATAACGCTGCTGGTGCGAAGTTTGATTTTTAATCAAACTTCCCCAATAGTATAAATTAACAATAAGGAGGAAAAATAATGAGTCTTTTAGATTTACAGCCCCATAAGGTTTCTCGTGACCTTCGTGGTTATAGTGTTTTGTTCTATGGTGAGCCTAAGAGTGGTAAGACCACAATAGCAAGTAAGTTCCCTCGTGCTTTGCTTTTTGCTTTTGAGAAAGGTTATTCTGCTCTGCCTGGTGTTTTCGCTCAGCCCATTAATAACTGGTCTGAATTCCTAAAGTTTCTGCGTGAGTTGAAACAAGAGGAAGTTAAGGAAAAGTTTGAAACCATTGTTATTGATACTGCGGATATTGCTTATGACTATTGCGAACAGTATATCTGTAATATCGAAGGTGTTGATTCCATCAATAAAGTTCCTTTTGGTCAAGGTTTCACCAAGGCAGGCAAGGAATTTGATGCCAAACTGCGCCAGATTGTTCAGCTTGGTTATGGTTTAGTTATCATTTCTCACGCGCAGGACAAAACTTTCCAGAACGAAGATGGAACAGAGTACAATCGTATTGTTCCTACTCTTGGTAATAAGCCTCGTATTATTTGTACTCGTATGTGCGATATTATTGGATATTCAAGACAGATTGATACAGAAGCAGGCTTAAAGACTTTCTTGTTTATGCGCGGAACACCTCGTTTCGAAGCTGGTTCTCGTTTCAAGTATACCCCTGACCGCATTGAGTTTACTTATCAGAATTTAGTTGACGCTATTGCTGATGCTATTGATAAGCAGGCAGAAGAGGACGGAAGTGAGTATGTAACCAATGACAGAGAAAATGTTCATATGGATACTACTTCTGAACTTGATTTTGATAAGTTGATGGAAGAGTTCCAGTCAATTACTTCTAAGATGGTAGCTAAGGATTCTGAATATTACGCTCCTCGTATTACAGAAATTGTTGAGCGTCATCTTGGTAAGGGAAAGAAAGTTTCAGAGTGTTCTCGTGACCAAGTAATGTTGATTGATATTATCGTTTCTGAACTGAAAGATGTTCAGTAAATAAAATATAAATTAAGAAGACTGCTTGAAAGAGCGGTCTTCTTTTTTGACTTTTATCAAAAAATATGGTATAATTATTTATAGGAGGAGATTAAGATGGCTACAAGTGTGCGAAGAAAAGTAAAATGTCCCGGTTGTGGCGTCTATTTTTATAGAGATGAAGAAGAAAACATCTTAATCAAAAATAGATATTGGCATAAAATATGTTATCAACAGTATCAAATAAAGAATGAAAAATCAGCACAAGCAATAATTGAATTAGATAATTACATTTGTAAATTATTTGGTTTAGATTATGTTAATGCAAGAATAAAGAAACAAATAAAGGATTATGTTGAGAAATATCATTATTCTTATTCTGGTATTTTAAAGACTTTACAATATTTCTTTGAGATAAAGAAAAACCCAATAGAAAAAGCAAATGGCGGCATTGGTATAGTTCCATATGTTTATGATGATGCTAAGAAGTATTTTGAAACAATTTTCTATGCTCAACAATTAAATAAAGATAAAGATATTGATTCGTTTATTTTAAATGAAAAAGAAATTAAAATCCTCTCGCCGCAATCCAAAAGAAAAAATATAAAAATAGTAGACTTAAATTTATTAGAGGGAGGACTTGACACCATTGAATAACAATTTATTCATAGATAAGCGTAGTATTATGCAAGTGCTTGGTTGTCTAATAAATTATCCTAATATTTTCGACCGCACAGATAAATATTGTCTAAATGTAGATGATTTTGCGGAAGATTTTCATAAGATAGTTTTTAGTGCGGTTAATAATTTAAAGGCGCAAGGTTTAAAGAAGATTGAAGTGTTGGATATTGATAATTTCTTATCAAGTAGACCAACTTTATATAAGATTTATAATAACAATAAGGGCGCAGAATATGTCAATGAAATTATGAAAATAGCTGACGCTTCTAAATTTGATTATTATTATAATCGTATGAAAAAGATGACTTTATTAAGGGTTTATATGAATTATGGAGTAGATGTAACTTGGTTATATAATCCTTCTACTCTTGATATTAAACTACAACAATCTCAAGAGGATTGGTTAGATAGTACCGATATAAGTGTTATTGCTGACACTATTGACAAAAGAATAGATGAAATAAAGAGTCAGTATTTAAATTCAATTAGTAATAATATTGGTGTCCAAGCAGGACAAAATATTTTTGAATTGATTGATAATTTAAAGAAAACTCCTGAAGTCGGTATTCCTATGTATGGACCTCTTATCAATACGATTACAAGAGGAGCGAGATTAAAGAAATTTTATTTAAGGTCCGCGCCTTCTGGTGTTGGTAAATCTCGTATGGGTGTTGCTGATATTTGCAATTTTGGTTGTAATGAAATATATGACTTGTTTATGGGAGGTTGGGTAAAAAATGGAACTTCTGAACCATCATTATTTATTACAACAGAACAAGAAGTAGATGAAATTCAAACTATGATGTTGGCTTTTCTTTCTGCTGTTCCAGAAGATAATATCTTAAATGGACAATATGCAGAGGGAGAGGAAGATAGAGTGCGGAAAGCCGCAGGTATTATTTCAAAAAGCCCTATTTGGATTGAAGAATTGCCTGACTTTTGTTTAGATGATGTAGAGAACACAATCAGAAAGCACGTAATCGACCATGGAGTTAAATATGTTTGTTTCGATTATATTCATACTTCTTTAAAAATCTTAGAAGAAATTACTCGCAAAACTGGCGGAGTAAAATTAAGAGAAGATAATATTTTATATATGTTAGCTATTAGATTAAAAGATTTATGTAATGAGTTAGGAATTTTTCTTATTTCCAGTACACAGTTAAATGGTGAATGGGAAGGAAAAAGAGATGGTAATCAGAATCTTTTAAGAGGTGCTAAGGCTATCGCGGATAAAGTAGACTTAGGTATGATAGCTTTACCAGTTACAGAAGATGATTTAAAATGTCTGGAAACTTTGTTAGCTGGTGGTTCTATTGTTACACCGAATATTGCTTTGCATATTTATAAGAATAGACGAGGTAAATATAAGAGTGTTAAGTTGTGGTGTTCTGCGGATTTAGGTATTTGTAGAGTAACACCATTGTTTTTAACCGACAACAATTATCAACTTATTCCTATTGAGGATTATAAAATTGTTGTTGAAGAAGAAGAAAAGGAAGAGCAGAAAATAACTTTTTAAGGAGTGATAATTATAGACGACCTGTATTTTGATAAAGATTTTATAAAAAATAATCTTAATATTCATCAAATTGCGGATTTAGTCACTTCTTTTGGCGCGAATCCAACTTTTAAAAATGATGAAGTTTTGATGATGGAAACTATTTGTCATAATCAAATTGGAGAATCACATGGTCAAAAATTATATTATTATGACAATACAAAGTTGTTTAAATGTTATACTGAATGTGATACTACTTTTGATATTTTTGAATTGGTTTGCAAAGTTAAGAAGATACAAAACTATGAAGATTGGAGTTTGTATCGTGCAATTTGTTTTGTTGCAGGAACTTTTGGGTTCGCGCCAACTGCTGAAGCTAATGATGGTTTATTAGCAACAGCAGAAGATTTAAGAATATTAAATTACTACGACAATCTAAATAAAAATCGAGACGATATTATCTTTGATTATAAAGTTTATGATGAAAAGATATTAGATTGTCTACCTTTTATTCCTTCTATTGATTGGTTACGAGAAGGAATAACAATAGATACCATGAAAAGATATGGTATAAAGTATTATGGCACAGAACATAAAATAGTTATTCCTCATTATGATTATAAGAACAATCTCATAGGAATTAGAGGGCGTACTTTGGTTCGAGAAGAAGCAGAATTGTTTGGTAAATATATGCCTTTAAAAATAAATGGTGTGATGTATAATCACCCATTATCTTATAATTTATATGGACTGAATATGAATTTAGAAAATATACGAAAAGCTAAAAGAATTTTCTTATTTGAAGGCGAAAAGTCAGTTATGTTATATGATAGTTTTTTTGGAAAAGAAAATAATATAGCTGTCGCTACTTGCGGTCATTCAGTTACTTTGCCGCAAATCAACTTAATAAAAACTTTGTGCGACGTCGATGAAATTATTTTAGCCTATGATAAGCAGTTTCAAGAAATTGGTGACAAAGATTTTGAAAAAGATACTAAATTATTAACTAATTTAGCTAACAAAATGAATAATTATTGTGTAGTTAGTATTATGTTTGATAAATTTGGTAAATTGGATTTTAAAGATTCACCAATAGATAAAGGAAAAGATACTTTTGAATTTCTTTTTGCGAATAGAATAGTGCAAGGAGCGTAATATATGGAAGTTAAATTAATCAATGAAATAAATCCTAATTTTAATACAATAGAACAGATATTGTTTAATAGAGGAATTGCGATTGAGGATATGGAAGATTTTTTACATACTCCTGATGATGTAATTCATCCTTTTCAAGATTTAGATAATATTACAATAGCAAGAGACTGTTTCTTAAAACATTATCAAAAGAAAAGTAAGATTTTAATTCAAGTAGACTGTGATACCGATGGATATACTTCTGCGGCAGAGTTATATAATTATCTACGAGCCAATTATCCAGAAGTAGATTTAGAATATCAAGTCCATGATGATAAAACTCATGGCTTAGAAATTACAGAGGATATTCTTAATAAGCGTTATAATTTGATTTTTATTCCCGATGCTGGCAGTGAACAATTTGAAGAGCATAAGAAACTTTATGATTTAGGGATTGATGTTATTGTTTTAGACCACCATAATTGTAGTTATGAAAGCAGTAATGCGATTGTGGTTAATAATCAATTATCTAAAAATTATCAGAATAAAGATTTGTCTGGCGTTGGAGTGGTCTGGCAGTTTTGTCGTTGTTTAGACGAAGATTATGAATTTAATCAGCATCAGGCGCCCGCGGAATTATTCTTAGATTTAGTTTCTCTTGGTCTAAATGCTGATATGATGGATATTAAGAATTTAGAAACTAAAAAATTGATTGAATATGGACTGCGGCAGATTGAAGAACAGAATTCTTGGAATAATACTTTTTTAAATGGTTTAATCCATAAACAAACTTATTCTATGACTGGAGAACGAGTTTATCATGGACAAGAAATTACTCCAATGGGAATTCTTTTCTATATTGCTCCTTTAATTAACGCTGTAACGAGAGTAGGTACACATGAAGAAAGAGAAATTGTTTTTAAGGCTTTTTTGGAAGATGCCGTTAAACAAGAAATTCCTTCTATTAAAAGGGGTCATAAGCCAGAAGATACAGAAACAATTCTTGAACAAGCCAAGCGCATTGTCACAAATGTTAAAAATAGACAGAAGAAACATAGAGATGAAGCCTTTATTGTCTTTGAAAAAAATATTACAGAAGATTATTTAAATACTCATTCTGTTATCTTCATTGACGCAAAAGGCGCATTAGATAAAAATTTAAATGGATTAGTGGCTAACCAAATTATTGGTAAATATAATCGACCCGCTCTTGTAATGTCTAAATTTACAACAGAAGATGGAATTGTAAAATACGCGGGTTCCGCACGAGGAGTCGATGGTGATATTTGTCACGATTTTAGAAAGTTTATTTTAAATAGTGGCTTAGCGGAATATGCTCAAGGACATCCTAATGCTTTTGGTGTTTGTTTTACAGAAGAAAATTTAAAAACGTTCTTAGAATATGCGACAGAACAATTACCTTATAATAAAATAGAAGATACTTTAAATGTAGATTTTATTTTTGAAGCCGCAGATTTAAATCCTCAAACCGTATTGGATATTGGGTCTTTGGCTCCCTATTGGGGTAACGGTTTTAAAGAAGCTATCGTAGCTATAAAAAATATTAAGATTACTTCACAAAATAAAACCTTAATGTCACCTGATAAGAATCCTACTTTAAAGATTATGGTAGGAAATATTGGCTTTATTAAGTTTAAAATTGACCCCGCATTTTTTGAAACCTTAGCACCTAATAATTATACTTCCACTATTGTAGATATTATTGGTAAATGTAATATTAATAATTGGAATGGTAATTCCTATCCTCAAATTTTAATAGATAATTTTGAAGTAAAAGGAAATATAACTGATTTTTAAAAAGTCATTGCTATTTACAATTTTCTAAAAATTTGGTATAATATAATATAAGGAAGGATAATATTTATGATATTAACTGAAAAACAACAAGAAGCAATTAATATTGTGAATAGAAATTACAAAATGGGTGAGATGATGACTGTTATCAGCGGTTTCGCGGGTACCGGTAAGTCTACGATTATAAATCATTTTATTGATTTAACAGGAATCATGGAATATACTCGATTTGTTACTTTTACAGGTAAAGCCTCTTTGGTATTACAACGAAAGGGGCTACCTGCTACTACTATTCATAAACTAATTTATAACGCACATAAGAATTATAGAACTGGACGCTTTTATTTTACTTTAAAACCTGAACTTGAAGGTGATATAAGACTTATTGTTATTGATGAAGTTTCAATGGTACCGATGAAACTTCTTAAAGACTTAATGAGTTTTAACATTCCTATTGTTGCCTTAGGAGATCCTGGACAATTAGAGCCAATAGGAGAAGATAATGGATTATTAAAAGCGCCAGATATTTTTCTTGATGAAATTCATCGTCAAGCAGAAGACAATAGCATCATTAGATTATCTATGATGGCTCGACAGAAAAAGCCTATTCCTTATATTTATGATGATGCTAATGTAAAAGTTATTCGACGAGACGAAGTTACAATGGAAATGTTCTGTTGGGCTGACCAAGTGCTTTGCGCTCGGAACAACACTCGTAGACAAATAAATGCAGAAATGCGAGAACATCTTGGTTTCTCTGGAGATTTACCTAATAGAAATGATAAAGTTATTTGTTTAAAAAATTATTGGGATATTTTAAATGACGATGGCTATCCCTTAATAAATGGAACCATAGGCAAAGTAACAGGGATTGTTACCGGAAAAGACTATGGAATCCTTGGGCAAAAAACTTTAATTGATTTTCAATCAGATTATAGCTTACCTAATTACTATGGCGTTGAAATCGACTCTAATATCTTTAAAGGTAACGCCCCTTTGGTGACTAATTCTAAAAGTAAAAGATTGATTTGTGAGTTTGATTTTGGATATGCCATTACCTGTCATAAAGCGCAAGGTAGCGAATTTGAAAAAGTATTAGTGTATGAAGAATTTTTAAAATCAAACGCGCATGAGCGTTGGCTTTACACAGCAATAACTCGTGCTTCTCAAAAACTTGTTTTAGTAAAAGCAAATTGAAATTTTTAAAAAAATATGTTATAATATAATAGAAAATAAGAGAGGAGATTTTAATGAGTTATTGTAGTATTCATAATCATACTGAATATAGTAACATTCGTCTACTCGACTCTATAAATAAAGTTTCTTCTTTGTTTGACAGAGCAATAGAAATAGGATTAAGAGGTTTTGCTATTACAGACCACGAATGTCTTTCTGCTCATGTTCAAGCAGTACAAAAGAGAAAAGAGTTAGTTAAAGCAGGTAAAATCAATGAAGATTTTAAATTGATTCTGGGTGATGAGATTTATCTTATTGATGATATTGAAGATTATAAGGAAAACTATACTGCGGCAACTCACTCATATTATCACTTTATAGTTCTCGCTAAAGACCCTATTGGTTATGAGGCTTTAAAAGAGATTTCTTCAACTGCTTGGAATAATTCTTATACTCAAAGAGGTATGGAAAGAGTACCGATTGAGAAAAGACAGCTTGCGGCAATCATGAAAGATTATAAAGGTCATGTGATTGCAAGTACAGCTTGTTTAGGTGGAGAATTAGCTAAATTTATTGTAAAGTTGGACGAAGCTGAAAGAAAAGAAGATGTAGAAAAAAGTTATTTTTATAAACAAAAAATCAATGATTTTATTGATTTTTGTGAAGATACTTTCGGTAAAGATGATTTTTATCTTGAAATGCAACCTTCAACTACTAAAGAGCAAATTATTGTTAATAAGAGAATTATTAGTATTTCAGGTTTTTATGGTCTGAAAGTAATATATTCTACAGATAGTCATTATGAGTCAAAAGAAAGAAGATTAATTCATAAAACTTATCTTAATGCTATGGACGGTGAAAGAGAAGTTGATGATTTTTATTCTTTCACTTATATGATGCCTATTGAAGAAGTTTATGATTTAATGAAAGAGTATATTCCTAAGAATATCTTTGATATTTTTACAGATAATACTTTAGAGTTAATGAGTAAATGCGAAAATTATGATTTGTTTCAGCCGCAGATTATTCCAGAAGTTCATGTTGTGCCAGAGAATTTTATTAAAGAGAAATTAAATAAAGAGTATCTTGATAAGATGAATGAAAGTGAATATGAACAAGATAGATATTGGGTTAATTATTGTGTATGGTCTTTAAAGAATAAAGGACTGTATAATGATAGTTATCTTGATAGATTAAATATTGAAGCAAAAGAAATGTGGTTAATTTCTGAAAAACTTGGTGTTAGAATGACTTCTTATTATAACACTATGCAGAAAATTATCGAAATTGTTTGGGATAAAGGCGATAGTTTAGTTGGTCCTGCTCGTGGTTCAGCCACAGGATTTTTAAGTTGTTATCTGTTGGGTATCACTCAAATGGACCCAATGAAATGGAATCTTCCTCACTGGCGTCATTTAACTGAAACTCGTCCAGAGCTTCCCGATATTGACTTCGATACTCAGGCTTCTCGTAGAAAGAAAATCTTAAACGCGGTTCGTGAGTTCTTTAATAAAGACATGAATCCTAATGATAGAAATTATAAGTTTAAAGATTGTTGGAATGTTTTGAACATTGCGACTTTTGGTACTGAAGGTCCAAAGTCAGCTTGTTTAACTGCTTGTCGTGGTTATCGTTCAGAAGAGTATCCAGATGGAATTGATAGCGATGTCGCTCAATTCTTAACTGCAATGATTCCCGCAGAACGAGGTTTTACTTGGCCTCTTAAAGATTGTCTTTATGGCAATGAAGAAAAGGGGAGGAAACCTATTAAGCAATTTGGCAATGAGATTGCAAAATATCCAAATCTATTGGAAATTATGTTGTCTATTGAGGGAATTGTGAATAAGCGTTCAAGTCATGCTTCTGGCGTGTATATTTACAACACTGGTTTCTTAAAACACAATGCAATGATGCGTACTCCAAAAGGAGTAGAGATTACCCAGTTCAATATGAGTGATTCAGACTATATGGGATCATTAAAATATGACTTCTTAACCGTCGAAGCATTGGACAAACTTCGTACTTGTATGGATTTACTTTTGGAAGATGGAGAAATTGAATATGAAGGTAGCTTAAAGAAAACTTATGATAAGTATCTTCATCCTGATGTCTTGGATTATGATAATCCAGAGATTTGGAAATTGATGGGTTCTGGTGAAGTTATTAATCTATTCCAATTTGATACTGCGGTAGGTTCTCAGTGTGCGAAGAAATTAAAACCTCATTCTCTGGTAGATGCAGCTTCTGCTAACTCTTTGATGCGTCTAATGGCGGAACAAGGAGCAGAGCAGCCTATGGATAGATATTTAAGAATGAAAAATAATATTCAGTTATGGTATCAGGAAATGAAGAGAGTGGGATTAACTGCGGAAGAAGTAAAAATCCTTGAGCCGCATTATCTACCAGTATATGGCACTCCTAATACACAGGAAGATATGATGGAAACTTTAATGAATCCTAAAATCACTAATTTCGATTTAACCTTAGCTAATAAAGCTCGTAAAATTGTAGCTAAGAAAAAGATGAAAGAAGTAGCTGGTTTTGAAGAGTTATTCTATCAAAAGGGAGAAGAAACTGGCGCAAGGAAAATATTCTTAACTTATGTATGGAATACTTGTATTAAACCGCAGTTAGGTTATTCTTTCTCTCGTAATCATACAACTCCTTATACTGCTATTGCTTTACAGGAATTAAATCTTTATTATAAATATCCAAGTATTTATTGGAATACAGCTTGCTTAACTGTTAATGCGGGTTCTGCGGAAGCTGATGAAGATGAAACTCAAAAGGCAACAGATTATGCGAAAATGGCGATTGCCATTGGAGATATTCAAAGTCGAGGGGTAAAAATTTCTTTAGTAGACATTAATCGTTCTTCTTTTGGTTTTAAACCTGACATTGAAAATAATCAAATTATTTTTGGATTAAAGGGAGTTAATGGTATTAGTGATGATGATTTAGTAAATGAAATTATTAAAAATCGTCCTTATACTTCTATTGAAGATTTATTAACAAAAGTAAAGTTAAATAAAAAAGCTGTTCTTAATCTGATTAAAGCTGGTGCTTTTGATAATCTTTATAAAGACAAAACTCGTACTGATATTATGATAGATTTTATTCATATGGTTAGCAACGAAAAGAAAAGATTAACTCTTCAAAACTTTAATGGTTTAATTGAAGCAAATTTGATTCCTGAGGATTTGGCTTTTGTAGTTCGAGTTTATAAGTACACTAAAATTCTTAAAAAGTATTTTAAAGATGGTGATGATTTCATTTTAAATAATGAACAGACTCTATCTTTCTTTGAAGAGAATTTTGATACTTCTTTATTAGATACTAAAAATGGTAGTTATGTTATCAATCAAAAAGTATATGATAAAGTAATTTATCAAAAGCAAATGGATATTGCAAGAGCTTGGTTAAAAGCACATCATAATGAAGTTTTAAAGACTTATAATGATATGTTATTTAAAGAAGAGTGGGATAAATACTGCGGCGATGGCAATATTAGTGGTTGGGAAATGGATAGTATTTCTTTCTATTATCACGACCATGAATTGAAAAATGTAAATCGTGGTTTATATGGAATTAGCAACTTTAGTGAGTTACCAGAAAATCCTGTGGTAGATTATGTATTTACAAAAGCAGGAAAGGAAATTCCAATTTATAAATTAACTCATATTATTGGTACTGTTATTAGTAAAAATAAAACAAAAGGCACAATCAATCTATTGACAACAGATGGAGTAGTGTTAGTTCGTTTTAGAAAAGAAATGTTTGCGGCTTTCGACAAACAGCTTTCTGAAAAGCGTGAAGATGGTACAAAGAAAATCATTGAGAAATCTTGGTTTAATAAAGGTAATAAACTTATGATTACTGGTTTTAGACGCGAAGACCAATTTGTAGTAAAAAAATATGCGAAAACTCAAGGGCATCAATTATATTTTATTGATAAAATCAATAAGGATGGGACTATTGAGCTTAGAAGTGAACGAGAAGATTTTTAAGGACTAATTTCTTAATTCTTTGGTACTAATTTTACAATATTAGTACCAAAGTTTTAGGAGGTTTAATATGACAGGTATATATAAAATAACTAATAAAATTAATGGAAAAGTTTATATAGGACAAAGCGTAGATATTTTTTCAAGATGGAAATATCATAGAACACATTTACAAAATCCTACAGCTTTACATAAAGCCTTAAAAAAATACGGAATTGAAAATTTTACCTTTGAAATCTTAGAAGAAACTCCTTTAGATAAAAACTATATGAATGAAAGAGAAATATATTATATTTCTTATTTTAATTCGTATAATAAAGGATATAATGAAACTTTAGGAGGAAATAGTTCTTTTAATCAAAGTAAAAATTTAACAGAGCAAAATATTATAGATATTAGAAAAAGGAAACAAAATGGTGAATCTCCTACAAAAGTTTTTCTTGATTATGAAAATCTGATAAAATATTCAACTTTTCAAAAGATATGGCAAGGAGAATATTTTAAACAAATTATGCCAGAGTTATATCAAGATAAAAAATTCTTAAAAGAATTAGAGAAAAATTTGAAAAGAGGAGAAAATCATTCTTCCGCTATCTTATCTGAAAAAGAAGTTATTGATATAAAAACCAGAAGAAAAAATGGCGAAAAAAGAAAAGATGTTTTTCAAAACTATAAAGAAAAAATAACAATTAATGGCTTTGACGGAATTTGGTATAATAAAAAGTGGAAGCATATACAAGTTTAACAGGAGGATAGAATGGAAGATACAAAGCAGATAATTGTAGTACGAAAAGATTTGAATATGCGGAAAGGTAAGATTGCGGCACAAGCAGCCCATGCCAGTGTAAGCGCTGTAATTAAAGCCTCTTTAAAAGATGGTGAAACCTATCCTTTTGAGTTGGATAGTGAAGGTCGAATTACTATGGGTGGTTATAGTTACTTGGCGCAATGGCTGAGAGGTTCTTTTAAGAAAGTTTGTGTTTATGTTAATTCAGAAGAGGAATTGTTTGAAATTTATAATCAAGGATTGGAGAATGGTTTTATTGTTTCTTTAATTCAAGATAGTGGATTGACTGAATTTCATAATGTTCCAACTTATACTTGTTTAGCTTTTGAACCTCTTCCCGCTCATGTAATTGATTTAATTACTGGTAATTTACCTTTGTATTAAGGAGGATATATGAAAAAACAAGTAATCGCTATATGCGGCAAGTCTGGGTCTGGTAAAGACACTATTATGAAAGAAATTTTGAAGCGTTATCCAAACTCCTTTAAGCCTATTGTTTCATATACAACTCGTCCTCGGAGAGAAAATGAAATAGAAGGTATTGATTATCATTTTATTTCTAAGCAAGAAATGGCTAATAAAATTGTTAATAATGAAATGCTTGAAGTTTCTGAATTTAATGGCTGGTTTTATGGAACTGCTATTGATTCTTTAAGTGATGAATGTATTAACATTGGAGTTTATAATTTAGACGGTCTTGAATATCTTTATCAAAATGAAAAGGATACAGACAATTTAGTCTTTTATATCAATGCTTCAGACAAAACTCGTTTAATTCGGTCTTTAAATAGGGAAGAAAAACCGAATGTAGAAGAAATTGTTCGTAGATATGGAACCGATAAAGAAGATTTTAGTTCTTTTGATGTTTCTGAATACAGAGGATACGAATTACAGAATGAAACAAAAGAAGACTTAGAAAATTGTATAGAACAAATTGTATTTTTATCTAATAAGTATTTTTAATTTGACATTTTTTAAAAAAATTGTTATAATACTTTTAGAGAAAAAGCAAAGGAGATAAAATATGCAGAAAGTTGAGCAAGAAATTCCTACTAAGGTTACTAAGAACCAGTTGGATAAGGGAGTTGCCAATTCTCTTCCTGCTTTAAATCAAGAAGCTCTAAAGCAAGGTATCATAGATATTGAAGAGTTTTTAAAAACAAAAACTCCATATAGATATTTAATGTTGCTTTGTAATGAATTAAGATATTATACTATTTTTGAAGTTTCAGCTTTAACAACTACTTCTGGTACTGCTCAGCAGATTGTAAAGTTTATTGAAACTGATAGTTTTCTTAAAACAGTTGGTCGGCTTAAATTGATTGAGGCTGATGGAAATCCTGATTTAGTTGAAATTTGGATTGGAGATAAACATTTTGGCTTATTTCCCTGTGATACCTTCGTTGTGAAGATATAAGGGAGGAATTTAAATGATAGCGGTTTTTAGAAATGGTCATTTTACAATGCAGTTTGAGTTATATATTATTCAAGAAGATAATATAATTAACTCTTACGCCATATCTACAAAAGCTGACATAAATGAAGTAATGCCTTTAATAAATGATAAAGTTAATGAGATTGTTTTTTATGGGCAATTAGGTATCTATAAAAAGATTGAAAAAGAAATTAAAAATAATCGACCGGAGGTAAATATATTATGGCAGTAATGTTGAAGCAGATTGATGAGATTTATGAAGTTGATACTGAAAAGGAAGCCGAGGATTTAATCGCCAAGGCAAAAGAAGAATATGATGTTACTAAGAGTTCTACTACTTACAAGTATAAGAAGACTGAACAGAGAGAGTTTTATATTGTAACTATTCGTAAGAATTTTGTTGAAAGAGAGGAAGAGTAATATGGGTTGTAAGTTTGAACGAGTAAAGGATTATATTGATAGCGACCTTCCGATGCCAGTCCGCAAGACGGCGGGTGCTGCCGCGTATGATATTTGCGCCGCAGAGACAGTTACTATTCCTTCATTTTTCAACTCTATTGTAAAGATGCTAAGTACTAAGATTACTGATAGTGAGTTTACAAATAAAATTGATGAAATCGCAAAGGAAGTTCAGGGAGATATTCCTCTACTTTTAGCTCTTGAAGCAAAAGATAATGAGGCTCTGGCAAAGGAAGCTCAGAAGTATTTCGATAGATTCCAAGGCGATTTTACTTTAGACCTTAATCAGATGAAGGCTTTAGTGAAGGCTGCCGGAACAAAGTTGACTCTGGTGCCTACGGGCGTAAAATGTAAATTAGAGGACGATCAGGTACTTCACCTTTATATTCGCTCTTCTTGCCCACTAAATCACTACCTCTTTTTAGGAAATGGAACTGGGGTTATTGATTCAGATTATTACAACAATGAAGATAATGAAGGACATATTTTCTTCCAGATTATTAACTTATCTCCTTTCAATATCGTTGTAAAGAAAGGTGACATCATTGGTCAGGGCGAAATTACTCGTTTTTGTAAGACTGATGATGATGAAGCTGATGGTGTAAGAACCGGAGGTTTCGGCTCTACTAATGCCTAAGTTCATCTTAGCTTTAGACCAAGCCACTTCAAATACTGGTTGGTCTTTATTTAAAGATGAAAAATTAGAAGATTATGGAGTAGTAAGGACAGACGGGTATGAAACACAAAAAATAAACGATATGAAGGATTGGTTGAATAATAAAATCCAAGAACTTCAACTCATACCCGATTCTGATCTTACTGTTGTATTGGAAGATATTCAGTTACAAAGAAATGATGTGCGAACTTTCAAAGTATTAGCTCACTTACAAGGCGTACTAATGAATGTAACTTATAAAGCCGAAGTTCCTACTGCGATCTATTATTCGTCAGAATGGAAATCGACTTGTGGAATAAAAGGAAGAGATAGAGCAACTCAAAAGAGAAATGCTCAAAAATTTATTGAAGAAAAATATGGAGTAAAACCTATTCAAGATACTTGTGATGCAATTTGTTTAGGTATTCATCATATAAAACAACTCCATTCTGTTATAAATTTTGAATAAAAAAAAAGAGAGAACACTTAATTGTGTTCTCTCTTTTCTTATCCACCAAAAGTTAATTTTAAAACCGCAGTAGCAATAGAAACTGCTACACCAGTACAAACTGCGGTAATAACTGCTATTTTTATTTTTTCAAGGTTTCCCGCAGTCTTTTCAGAAGGTGCATTTTCAATTTGCCCTAATTTAGCTTCTGTTCTTTTTAACCCCTCTGCGGTTTCATCTACCTTATCTTCAATATTTCCTAATCTTTCAGCCATAACTTTTACTGAGCAAGCTATATCATAGATAGCCTTATTTTCCTCTTTCATTTCTTTAATCTCTTCTTTAATTTCTTCAATTTGATGAGTATTACTTTTTGAACGCTGCTCTGCGCGTTCAAGTTTTATTTCTAACTCTTCCATCAGTATAATCCTCCTCTTATATCTTTAAACAAGACCTAATCTAAATAAGACCGCAGACAACTGTTCTCTTGTTAATGGATTACGAGGATTAGTTCCATCTAAAATACCTTTTTTTACAGCCTTTTCCCAAGATTCCTTTGCCCAAGCATCTGGTTCGTTTACTGTGGTTTTTTTATATAAAGTAATCCAATCTGCGGAAACATACTTTCCGTCTTTTAATTTTGCCCAACCCTTATCAATAGAAACTACTTCAACATAATCTTCTTTTGATAATTGATAAGCAACAGCGTAAGAAGTTCCTGCGCCATTTCTAACATTTAGAACAGATGCAGTTACTTTATAAATATCATAACCATTGTCAGTAGGCTCTTGTTTTGCTGGTTCTACAATTATTCCACCATTTAATAAGATTTTTACATCATTTCTAAACATATCCATGTTTTTATTATGTTTAGGGAACCAATGCATTACATCACCATGGTTAGAAGCTATACCTTTTGTATATCCTTCAGAATGACAAATAATATTCTTTTCAGTTAAACCATATTTTTTACATAAATAAGCACATAATTCAACTGCTTTTTGATATACATTATTAAAATAAGCCTCGTTCTTTTTTACATCATAACCAACCATATTAGACCCAGAAGAATATCTGAATCCTCCTGGCTCGCAAATTTCAAAACTAATATGAGTGTTATTTGCCGAACCATTTTTCCCACTGGCAGCGTGCCAACCTCTCCAGTTCCAAGGTAAAGTTTGGTAAATTCCTGTGTTGTCTACAAAAGCATGAACACAAGCAGATACTCCAGATTTATTCCAACTTTTAATAAAATTGTTTGCAGTAGCACCTGGAGTAGCTGTACTATGAACCATAATGCCTTTTGGAGTAATTGTGCGGCCCGCCTTATAACAATCATTTTGTGTTAAAATATTAGAATTAATTGTAATAGACATTAAACAGCCACTCCTTTTTGTCTTAGTCCAATAAACCTAATCTATCTAAAATTACAGCCAGCATTTCTCTGGTAACATTTCCTTGAGGACTTGTGCCATCTAAAACGCCTTTCTTACAAGCTGCTTCCCATGCTTCTTTCGCATAATCTGCGGGCTTGTCTTCTTTTACAATTTCTTGAGTTTTAGCTTTTATACAATTTGCATCAACCCAACCATAAACTCCATTACCATCTTTTGAAACGCAATGATAAGGATGTGTTCCTTTCTCGTAAACAGAAGTAATAGTACATTCACTTTGTTTATCAACTGTTTTAGCTGCTTTTGTCGCACTTGCAGAAGAATAAACATTACCACCTAAGAAAGTTACAACATCATTTTTGTTAAACATGGTTTTATCTCCTTCTGAGGTCTTTTTCTTTAACCACACAGCAACGAAACCATCAACTTTTCGACCACTAATGAATTTACCCCAAGGAGTAATCCATTGAGTAGAACCTCCGCCATCTAAATTGATAGCGTTAATACAACCATATTTTTGTAGTTGTAAAGCTAAATTCTTAATACTAATTTTATTTTTACTATCTGTATCAGCAATAGAACGAATAATAAAATCTCCATTAGCAGTAATACCTAAAGCAGTTCTACCTCTTGCGGCAGTTGAAGTCGCACTAAAACCAGATTCATTAGTGTCGATATAAACCTTATTATCTTTTAATAAACAAGGATAACCACCAACAAAATCAATAGCTTTAACAGAATTTTTATAAGAAAATACTGGTTTCTTTTTATCAACAAAAGCAAAACCATATGGGGACATTCCTGTTGATAAAGTTTTTCCTTCATCAACCACTTCACCGCAAGTTTCACCTGTACTCATAGAAAAGAAATTAGCATTTACTATAATATCACAACCTAATCTATTATAGGCATTTTGGATGCTTTCTGTTGGTTCTTTGCCATGGATATATTCAATTTTTTCAATATCATTTGCGCTTAATTGCACAAATAAACCTTTTGCCATACTGTACTTCATTTGAATACCTCCTTTTCGTTTATTATGAAAAAGTATTATCTTTAATTAAACTTTTCTACCCAAATAAAAAAAAAAGGACGCTAAATTAATAGCGTCCTTAAAATTAATGTTTAACGATATGTTCAAAATATTCTTCAACTTTCTTATTAGCCGGTACAGAATCTGCATCTCCTAAGAAAGCATCCGACATATAACAAGCAAAAGAAACTGGGTCAGCATTCATTTTTTCTATTACTTTATAATAATCACTATACATCATATTCATAGTAACATACCAAGCATATTCATCATATTTAGTCATTTTATGCTTTTCTGCTATCTCTTTTGTTTCTGCTAAACTCCAATGCGGGCCAGAAGTTCCATCTTCATTTTTCATTCCTTTTGTCCATTTTTCTGCAATTTCTTTCATACTCATATGTTTTTTATCATATTCATTTTTTTCATGGTCTTCATTGGTAGTATATCCTTTTAAGAGAAAATAAGTTTTCATCTTATTCATAATAAAAACTCCTTTCCCTTAACAAAGTTTTATAACAGAAACTGTTGCATTTGTATAGGCAGTTTCAACTCCACCATTATTAAAAGTTAAATTCTTAGTATTATCAACAGCACAACAAGAAGGTCTAACTTCTACAATAGCATCTAAAATAATTCTTGTAGTTGTAGCAGCTGCGCCTGTAACAGAAGTAATAGCACCTGGAATAGTTACACTATTATTCTGTAAAGCTACAGTGATAGTACCTGCAACTGAAGGCAAAGCGTCAGCTTCAAAAGAAACATAATAAAGACCAGGCTTACCTAAAACAATAGTAGGAGTACCTGCGGCATGGCTGATAGAACAACCAGTTAACACTCCATTATTAGCAAAGGCAATGTTATTACCAGTTAACAAAGTTTGAGAAGCTGTAGTAAAAGCATTCAAAGTACTTTTTTGATAATTACGGTTCATAGTCATTTTAATTTTCTCCCTTTCTTTAAGAAGAAAGAGCGAGATTAATTCTCGCTCTTTCTAATGATGTAAATATACATAAATTAGCAACCACAAGCGCAAAATCCATTACTTGAAGTATAAGGACTGCAAGTAATATATGCAGGCTGTGGGAATGGACGCAGAGCATTAATCAGAGTAGCGTTCTGAGCCTGTTGAGATAGATGGAAATTAGCTGTCTGTAACTCCTGGTCTTTTGCAGTCAGACGGTCACGCAGTTCTTGCATTGTGTTAGAATTAATCAAAGCACGAGTTGCTTCTCCCTCAGCATGAATAGCATTAGTGATTTCGCAAGTGTTTCTATAATTCTCTGCACGAACAGCGTCAATATTGCGGTTAGTTTCGCAGCAACACTGTTGTGCGGCATAACGATTTTCTGCAATATTGTTATTCACGCCATTTAGACCTTGACAAATCTGACTCTGGAGAGCGTTCTGTCCCTGAAGCATAGAAGTATTCATAGCATAGAAGCCATCACATAGACCATTCTGTACTCCCTGAACCTGTCTTTCAAGGTTATTCATTGTAAAACCATCATAAAGTTCAGCACGAGTTAAAGCGCCTTGGGTAGCAGCATTATTACCTAAGCCACCAAAACCTCCACCAAATGCAGAGAAAGCCCAAATCCATACTAAGTATACAAATGGGTTATTCCACATATCACGGTCGTCGTCTCCTCTTGTTAAAGCCATTACATCAGCTGCACTTAAAGCATCAGTCATTTTGTTTTTCCCCTTTCAAAAATATTTAATATATTAAAGCCTATATTTAGGCTTTTTAAATTAAATTATTTCATTAACCCCTTAATGAAATTTAAACCTTTCGCAATCTCATCTTCTGACATTCCTTGATTTTTTGCTTGGATAGCCAACTGTTTTAATTGATCTTCTGAAATATTTAGCAAGAATTGCTTAAATTGAGTTTGGTTCAAAGTCGGTATTTGTCCATTATTATTACCCATTACTTGCTGCATCATTTGCATCATAGGATTTAAATTGCTTGTATTATTACCAAACATTCTTTGAAACATCATCATTGGATTCATCATCATATTATTCATTTTCTTTTTCCTCTTTTCTTACCAACTTATTTTAGCTTTATCAGCAGATTTTTCTTCTGCTTTTTTATCAGAAGGATTTTCTTGTGTTTTTGCAGGAGATAATTCTTCAATCCGCTGTTGTAAAACTTGAATTTGTTGATTAAAACTATTTATAATTTTATTCATCTGTTCTACTTCTACATATTTTTGCTCTGTCTGAACAGGAGGTTTCTCTAAAGCAAAAGAATTAATTGTAGCAGTTCCATCAATGTTAATTTGTTTTGTATAAATTTTATTATGTCCTATGTCTGGAAAAATAAACAAACTACCATCTTGGTCAATAATAGTCCCTCTCACTTCCTCTATCCCGGTAACAGCTCTGCCCTTTAAATAAATTCCCTGTGGTTGTTGATATGATGGAGGCATCATATTATTATTCATCATGTTTTGCTGCTGTTCTAACTGCAATAATCTTTGTTGCTGTGATAACAAAGGGTTATTTATTGGTGGCGGTGGATTTAAATAATTAGGTTGATACATATATTAAATTCTCCTTCTCAAAAATTTTCTCCTTCCTTTCATATATATATGAATTTTTAATTTGGACTTTATAACAAATTTTCCCGGCTCTCCCATAGACTTTGTTTGATTCTACATCTGGATCAAAAATCTTGTAAGATTTTTGTGTAAATTGCACAAAAATATACAATAGCAAAAAGATAAAAAAAAAAGAAGAGGATATTTAAATATCCTCTTCTAAATTATTCTTCTGTTTCTTCAACTGCGGGCTGATTAAAACTAATTACTCCGCAAAGACGCTTAAAACCTTCAATGTCTTTCTTGACATACATCTGAGTTAGCTCTTTATAATTTGCCTTAGTAAAATTACTATAATCTTGTAGAGCTGCAATAATATCAGTATCAGTTGAATTGTCGTATTCACGCTTTAGTGCTTTATAATCTGGAATAGTGTGCTCGCCTGAATACAGATGATCTCCAGCACGCACATTGGCTAAGAACATATCTCTACCAACACCAATATCCATCTCATTGGCTCTTGCGATACAGAAAATATCATAAGTGTACTTCTTTAAATCAAACATTGTTTTTCCTCCTTCTTTAATTAACCTACTGCATCAGTAGTGTCATTAATTTCTTTATCACCAAAGGTAACTTTGATTTGTTCATCTACATCTTCTACAATATCACGATTTTCTATGATTTCTTTTGTTGTAGAATATGCTTCTCGATAATACTTCAAAATACCATTAGCATACAATCCCAAAATGGCTACTACTGTATAAATCTGTTCCATTTCGTCTGTAATAGTTACACCAGCCATAGACAAAATATAAGGTAAAGCAGTAGCAACCATAGCTAAAATACCAGTAGCTAATCCAATAACTATCATTTTTAAAATTCCATCAAGGAACTTAGAAGTGCTCCAATCTTCTCTCAAGGTATGAGTATTGTAATAGCAGCTTCCAAAAATGTTTGCTAAAACTGCAAAAGCAAAGACTACAAAAGCAATACCAACCATTTGTAGATTAGAAAGCATTTCTGTAAAGAAAGTTTCTAACATTACTTATTTTCCTCCTTACATACAGTAAATAAATGATAATGCGGTTTTCCCTCTTTAAATAGAATATATCTTAGCCAATCATCGACAAAGATAGCTACAAGAGAAAGGAAAAACCAAGCTATTGAAAATGGAAGACAAATTTGCCCTAAAATATTAAAAGGCATATTTGAATAATCCCAGATTCCTAAATTTAAGTAAAGATTTAAAACTAAGCCAAAAATGAACTCTAAAGAAGTGACAATTAAAGCCCCTATTACCCCTTGTTTAATAATAGACATTTCCCAAGGAATATAATTATTAAGACCACCTATTAGAATAAAACATAAACCACCTAATAAAAACATTGTCCAATGAGATTGTCCTCTGAAACCTAATTCAATAGCAACATAAATAAAACCACCAATTAAAAATAAAATAAAAATCTTTAACCACTGTTTTATATTAATCACCTCTTAGTTTTCGTTTAGCAAATAATTCGGACTCATATGGAACTTTTCCTTGAGTGTTTTTAGTCTTTCCTGTATTTTTCATTTCATCTATTAGCCGCATAATTTTTATCAAATCACGCATTGCTTTTGGCTCTAAACTTGCCTTATGGTCCGCGCCCGGTAGACTTCTATCCAAAGTAATATGTCTTTCAATAATTTCCGCACCCATAGCATATGCAACAATAGAAGGTAGAATATCTACTTCATGTCCACTATATCCAATTTTAGCAAATGGATACTTTTGTTTATAAAAAGGAATTAAATCTAAATCTAATTCATTATAATTTAAAGTTGGATAAGTGCTATTACAACAGAGAATAGAAAGTGGACAATCTTTTAATATTTCGACCGCGGCTTCCACGTCTTTTTCATAAGACATACCATTAGAAATAATAACAGGTTTATGATATTCTGCGGTTTTCTTTAAAAGTTCAGTATCGGTTAATAAAGCACTTGGAATTTTAATAAAAGGCACATCATACTGCATTAAAAACTCTAAAGAATCTTTATCCCACACACTTGCAGTCCAAGGCATATTTATTTCTTTACAATAACTATCAATTTTGTCGTAAGTGGATTTATCAAATTCGATACGTTTCTTATAGTCTAAATAATTCATTTTACCAAAAATTGAATCTTTGGTAGTATTTTTTAATTTTTCTGGGACACAAATATCTGGATTTCTTTTTTGAAATTTAACGACATCTGCGCCATTCTTTTTGGCTACATCAATTAATTGCTTAGCAATTTCATAACTTCCTTGATGGTTAATTCCAATTTCTGCTATAAACATTATAATGCCTCCCTTGTGCTATCCTCTTGATAAGGAGTAGATGCTTCAATAATTTGTAAATCTTCAAAAGCTGTAATTTGATGACGAGTTTTAGGAGGAATGTGAATATAATCTCCTTTTGTAATTATTCTCTTTTCACCATTGATAATTGCTTCTCCACTACCTGACATAATATAAAAAGTTTCTTCTTTAATACTATGGTAATGATTTAATAAAGTTTTTCCTTGCATAATATTTAAAATTTTTAACATATAATTATCAGTAACTTGTATCCAGTCTTCTCGACCCCAATACTTTTCTACTACTTTATACACTCCCAATTATCCTCCTTTGGGTTTATCGCTTTATCATCAATAATAAAATCATAATGAGGTTTTTTACCAACTGTTAAAGAATGATATTTAACTCCCCAGTCTTGCAGTTGCCGCACAGTCAAATCATACCAATCTATTCCAGTTGTCGCTCCTCTTGCAGTATTTATATTTATTATGTTACCATTATTATAAAGTTGATTGATTTTTTCTATTCTATTTTTAAATGGAACTGCGTGTTCGTAAGTTCCATTTGTATTTGAACACAAAGTCCCATCTAAATCAACTTCATAAATTTTCCCAACGCCATTTTGCATATAAATAATCTTCCTTAGTGTCTACATCAATAGTAGCAATATCTGGAACTTGAATTAAACCATGATTAGGTTGAAGCATTTGTCCTGTTTTTAAAAATTCTTCTTTGTTAAAAATATGAAAACAATGCGCAGCTTGAACCAATCCAGTTATATTTTTAGTGTTTAATGACTTATAATCAATAGGTGAAAGGGATTGACGAGTGCTGTAATCAAACAACCAATTCTTAAAAGGTTTACAACTGGTTGCATATTCAATTCCTTTATCTAATAATTTTTCAAATTCTTCTAAACAGTCTACTATCATATCTAAAGAGAAAAAAGCTAAACAAGGATTAAGAAACATTAAATAATCTTCCTTAGCCTGTTCGATTGCGCCCATTGTAATTCTAATAGGGTCGTCCATATGAATAGTTTTTTCATCTCTTAATAAAATTGGCAAATTATGTTTGTTGGCTATATCTATTAGCTCTTGTTCGCATATTAAGGCATAACGCCCATACTTTTCTGGTAGCTTACTAATTTTTTCACAAGCCAAATCAAATAAATTACTTTTACCAAAAGGAAGTAAAAGTTTATTCGGTAATCTGTTGCTCTTCGTGCGGGCAGGTATATAAACTCCTATTGACATCTTCCGGTCCAACTCCATTTCTGTATCTTTCACTAAAATAAATAGAAGGATTATCTCTTGTATATCTTCCTACTCCCTTTTGACAATGCTGACAAGGAAGAGGCAAGTCTTTACCAGTGCAAAGAGAAGTATTTCCTAAAATTTCAATATATTTTTTACTTTGTAAAATATCTTCAATTTTATCTTTAGCAACATTGCCTAAAATAAAATCCTTATGTTCTGGATTATCATGGCGCATTTGACAACAAGGCATTACACTACCATCATAATCAATAGCCAAAAAGTATGCAGGGTCATTACATGGATAATCTCTTAACGCTAAATCTGCGCGGAACTCCATATCTTTTAAAACGCCTTCCTTTTTTAAGAAACCACCTTTATCTTCTAATACGGTGTTCTTAGGCCAATCTGTACAATAAGCAATTTTAACTCCATTAAGATCAGCATAAATTACATTGTTAATAACATCTGTAATAGTAGCTTTCCAATCTAATAATTGCTGTTTGCATTTTTCCATACCTTTACAATCATAATCCATAATAGATAATTCATCTATACCACTTAATAAAATCTTGGTTTTAGTAAGAAAATCTCCATTAGTATTTGTGACTAAACGAACTTTTGGTAACATAATAGCCGCAGCCAAGGTATAGGCTCGAAGTTGACGAAAATCTGCAAAAGGTTCATTATTACGAGAATAACTAATTGTCCCCTGGAAATTATGTTTCTTTAATTCTCGAATAACTTTCATATAAGTCATAAATGGCATTGGATTATTCTTTCTTCTATCAATTTTACTATTCGGACACCAAGGACATCTCCGATTGCAAAAGCCATTTATTTCTATTTCGACGACGCGCAACATCTCTATCATAATATACGCTCCTTTATATTATAAATTATATTGAGGCTTTTCTCTAAGATTATAATAACATTTTTTCTTGCGAATGTCAAGTTTTATATAAAAGAAAAAGAGGGCAAAAATGCCCTCTTCAAATTAATTTTAAAACTTCTTTAGCAGTTTCATCTACACGTCCTTGGTTAAAACCTATCATAATAAAATCACGATGGTGACTCCTTGCATAATTTCCTTTATGTATAAAATCAGGAGTAAAAATAAGAGTAGTATTTTTAGGAGCTAATACTTTTATTGTTTCTTTTGGATTCAAATTAAAGAAACGACTTTCTACACCAAAAATTTTAGCGTTCACATAAAAGTTTTCCTCTGGATTTGGTAAATATTCAAAAGGCGCACAACCTTCATCAATAACATCAGTTAAATAAATACCTATTTTAAAATTACCATTTTTAAAACCATCGACGTGCCATAACTCTGAATACCAATGCTCATTTTCAATAAAATCACTTCTATAAACTGGTGATGGAATATCGGTTATACAATTTCTGGTAACAGTTACTTCTGATAACTCTCCACCAGTTTCATCTATAAAAAATTTACATAAAGGTGCAATTAATGATAAATCCGTTAATTTTAAACGCACTGGTTTATTATTATAAATGTGTGTAACAGTTACTCCTGTTAAAGTATCAAAAGCATTAGTAATTTTATCAGAATATTTTTTAATTTCTTGTTCATATTTTAAACCTAAGTTATTAATAGGTTTTCCTTCCATTAAATCTGGAAATTTAATTTTTTGTTTTACTATATCAAAATTAAGTTTTATATCCTGTTGTGTCATTTTTAACTCCCCTCTTTAAAAAATCATTAAATAACTCTTCGCTATTCAATAATGGATTAGGAAGAATAAAATTTTTATACTTTTGATTTATAGCGAAAATTGCATTATTCAATAACATATTACTTATTTTATATAAACTTTGGTGTATTAAACAACTGTTATTTGTAATTTCTTTATTTAACGCTAAAGGATCTTCATTTAACTTATAATATTTAACAGGAATACTTAAATCTATATTATTCATTAAAAAATTTAAATTATACCATTCATTTAAATCCCAAGGCATTTTAATACATAAGAATTTAATAGGAATTTTTTTATAATATTTATCATACAATTTTAATGAATAAAGACGATGTCTTCCCTCGATAACTTCATTGTTTTTAGTGATTATAAAAGGCCAATAGGTTCCTTTTAATAAAATGTCTTTAGCTAAAAATAATTTATCTTTATTCCAAGTTTGTAAAAAAGAATCTTTATTTAATAAAGGTTTATTTAAATCATCTTCTATTAAAAGCATATCTTCTACTGTTAAAAAATTAAAAGTATAATTTGTTTTAGTCAATAATTGAAAAATATTAAATAAATATTGACTGTTATAAATATTTTTTATATCACTAAAATTATAAATATTTTTATTCATTTGTGTCATCTACCAATAACAAATTATCTGTAATCAACACTGATTGTTTATTATTATCCTCAGCAAATACATCATGGACTTCTTCATAATCAATTAAAATATTTTCTATTTCTTCTTTTGTTTGAGCATTTTGTATTAAAATTTCTTTCTTTTGTTGATATTCAATTAGAGGTTTTACATATGCTCTTATTTCTCCAATTAATTGAATTCCTTCTTGTTCAGTCCATATTTCACAAGGTTTTCCTTGAGCATTCCAGGTGAAATTGGTTTCAATTCCAGCCGTTTTTAATACTTGATAACCCATAAATTCAGAAGTCAAAAGAGATTGTTTATCTTCTGTAATAGTATAATAATCATAAGTTTGGTTATGAGCTTTGGAATATAAAGGATGATTTATTAAAAAAAATTCTAATTGTTCTTTACTTCTTTTTATTTTTTCTTCTTTTAAAGGAGTTAAATCTTCTTCAGGAACTTTTTCCCAATAATATTCAGAAGCATTAGGAGTTAAACATAAAATATATTTTCCATCTAAAGGAGGTTCTGGTTCTTTATCCAAAGTTAAAAATAAAACTCCTTCTGGTAATAAATTTTTATCATATAAAATTGTTACGTCAGTTTTTCTTTCTCCATTCCTAAATAAATAAACCATTTTTATCCTCCTTTTAATTTCTTCTAAAACTTTTTAATAAGTATTCTATTTTAGAAGTATCTAAATATTTCTGTCTAAAAATTAATCCAATACCATCTAAATAATAGGGAATGGTTTCATTAGATGGACTAAATAAAATAGAATTAGCAAAATAACCTATTACTACACCATTAGCAATATTTATAATAGGATATAAAGGACTTGACCAATTATATGATTGATTTCCATTATAAAAACTTACTGTATCACTACATAAAACATAATCTTCACCCATAGGAATACCTTTAATATTATAATTATATTTAGCTTGATTAAACCAATGTTTTCCATTCAGGCCTGAATTATAACGACCGCCTATATATAATTTTTTATTATAGCTACTACTTGTGTTTAAATTACTTTTTGAAAAGACTCGTGTAGGTGAATTTTCATATTTATCAAAAATAGCCACATAATTTTTGGAAGCCATAAAATAATTAAAATTACCAGTCGCAACAGGACTTGAGGAAATTAAAGATAAAGAAGTGTTGTATTTAAATACTTTACAAGAAGAGTTATCTCCTATAGCAAAATAAATATAATCATCATCTATTTCTCCACCAAGACAACGAGCAGATGAATTGAAACCACTTACTGTTCCACTTTGTGTAGAACGAGTTGCAATATCTAAACGAATAAGAGAAGGGTTACTATTACCACTGACAACCATAAAAACATAATTATTTTTTTGCCCTATAAAATATGAAGTACCACTGGTAATAGCAGTATTAGAACTTGTTAAAACACCACTTCTATCAGATTTTAATTCTATATAATCCATTGTTCCATCTGATAAAATACCAAAATGATTATTGTACCAATAATTAGGACCATTCATAGAAAAATAGTCACTACCGCCACCAGTAATATCAGCGTGACTCCAATTAATAAAAAAACAAGTATTACTTGCAGTTGAAAAATAAAAATATCCATTAACTTTTCCAGAATGACCGTCTCTCGCTCGACCAGCAGCTCCTATAATTATATCCCCTGTGCTTTGATTAATATATAGTCCAATAATCTCTCCTGTTCCAGAGCCACTGGTTCTACAATTTGTAACTAAGACATCTGGAGAAGTTACAGTTTTAATTAAAGAAAAATTTGAATTATATATCTCTACTTTTACTGCTAAATTCCATTCATAATAATTTGAACAACTTTCAGACCAACTTCTTTTAAAGGTAAAAATCGCATTTACACGATAATAATTTCCTGTACCATCATTGGCTGCAATTAAATCACCATTTATTAAACTATTTCCTTCTTTATACACTATCATATCATCATAAGTAGTAACTCGTCCTGCTCTATCTTTATCATCATAAGTAGTCTTTACAGAATCAAAACTGCCTATGTTTCTATTAGAAACAACTTGATTCCATCTAATATTACCACTACTATAATCACTATAATAAGATTCACCAGCACCCGCGCCAGCTATATAAGTTATTTTATAACTTTTTAAACTATTAGGAGTATTTAAACTAACCTCAATTAAGAAAGTTCTACTTCCTGTTGTTGTAACAGGCTCCCAACTCTGTCTGGTTTGAGTACAAAAATAACGACCAATACTTAAATTAGCCAAAGAAGTTATACTATCTAAAAAAGTAGCTGCGCCTGGAATTAATTCAGAAGCGTGTTTATTATCAACAGTATCCGCATTTGTAGCAAATTCTGCTTTTGGAACTGGATTTGAATTAATCTTAGCGAAGTTATTATTAATCTGTGCTAAAACATTGGCACTGGTTTGATTACCAATTACGGTTTCAAAATTTATCGCCATGTTAATCTCCTTTCAATCTTATTTCTATATAAATAGAAAATTTTATTTTCATTTTTAAACATTACTGACCTACCCATACTCCATTAACTTTAGCTAAAGTTCCACCTGCGGGAACCCATACTCCATTAATTTTTACATAAATATCTCCTGCACTTTTAATATCAGCAATAGTTATTCTTACATAACCATTATCATTAACACCAACAGAAGATGCTCCACTTGGTAAAACAATAGACGCATTACCAGCTATTAAAGAAGTATCAGTCAAATAATATGACGAATTCAATAAATATCCACTCGGAACATTACCAATAGTAGAAGAGGTTAATACAAAACCAGAACCTCCGCCACCACCTCTATCATCATCGCCAGAACCATCTGGTACAGAACCGCATCCTCCATACCAACCTCCGCCACCAGCACCAGCATATCCAGAACTCTGATAGACTCCAAAGCCACCAAAACCGAAGCCTCCTGGCCAGTTAGATGAACTATTAGTTGTCGGTATAGAAGTTAAAGCAGTAGCAGAAGTAGTGAAACCAATTTGTGTACCACCATATCCATAAGAACCATAATTTTCAGTAGCAGCTCCTCCTTGAGTTCCTCCACCATACTGTCCATATTTAGTAGTAGCACCACAAGAGCCACCGCCACCAGCTACAATTACTCTGGCGAGATAACTATTAGAGCCAATACGGACATCAGAAGCACCTCCACCACCTGGATAACCATATCTATAACCTCCGCCATTAAAACCACCTGCAACAACAGCACCAGCATTGGTTGTACTATTGCCGCCAGCACCTCCTGCAAGTAAATAAAGAGTAGTTGATTTAGCAGTTAAAATTAAAGTTCCTTTTGCATATCCACCTTTGCCAGCATAAGTTGCGTCAGAACGATAACCTCCTCTGGCACCCCAAACTTCTAATATATAAGTACCTTCTGGAAGTGCTATACTTTTAGCACTTCCAGAATAAGGACAATTAATAATATCTCCAGCTTTTAATTTTTTAGGGTCAACTGTTCCAGTCGCTATGTTATAAGTTGCCATACATATCCTCCTTTAAGTCTGATAATAAATCCATACATCACCATTTTGTCCATCCGCGGCAGTTGGCTCTCGATTTTCAATATAAATATTTCTTGCTCTTGTTAGTATGGTACTTTTACCAAACTTTTCGGAAATATAGCCACCAGTTAGTTGTCCATTATTACATTCAATTTTTACTCCATCACCGATTGATAGTGCCTCTCCTGTTTTATTAGGAAAAGTAAAACGAGTATCATATCCTGCAATAGTAACTGTAATAGTCGCATTATCAGAAGAAACACCAACCACAATGCCAACATATTTAGTGACAAAATTTGTTTGGGCTAATTTCTTCTCTATTCTTTCATCTATAATTTTAATCAATTTTTCACTTAAAGATGACATTGTTTAACCTCCGTTTCTCAAATCATAATAAGGCAAAGATGCAATATTATTACAACTAATTGACATCAAAGTTTTTGAATCAAGAGGCATAGTAATAGATTGAATAATAAATCTCTCTTGTTCATATTTATAATAATCATCTGTAATTGTAATAACTCTATTAACATCTAAGTGCGGAATTAGGGTTGAACTAAAACCAATAGCAGTTTGAATAATAGATTTAGAATTTAATACATATTTAGCGTATTCATCTGCTCTTGCTTGATTAGGTAAATTGGCGCTTTCTTCATAATAAATCTTTCGTCCAATTTTCTCAATAGCCGTTGGAGATAAAGGATTGTGATTTTCCGCATTTCCAATATAGATTTCACTATCATTAACTTGATTTCCAACTACTTTAACAATATTAATTGCATCTATTGTATTCAAAGAAACTGAACCATTAGAATATTCTGGTAAAACATCAGAAAAATCCCAAATACTACTTTGTTTTGAATAGGTAATATCAGTTGTACCACTGGTGATATTTAAAATACCATTTGTATCATAAAAAATATCTGCGCCAAGCACATTACCTAACTCTATTAAAATATCTCCCATGTAAGACCCAGGTGATTTCTTAATATCATAAGGTAATTCATAATCAATAAATTCAGCATCAATATGCGGCTCTTTAGGGTCAATCATATATCCATTACCTAATTCTAAACTTAAAATATCTTTAACAACAGCATAAAGTTTACTTTTAGCAGGAACAATATAGGTTCCTTCTAATTGATTATATCCAGTATCACTTGTAAAAATACCAAATTTATCTACGCCATTTACAGTTACAGTTTTATTTGAGTTTGCATGAGATGAAGTTGGATTTGTTGTATAAAAGATTCCTTGGCTAAACCAATAAGTTTCTCCAGTTTGAATATTTTCTAAACCAACATAAATTTTAAACTTTGTATTAAATCCAAAGATATTATCGTTTGACATAGGACGATATTTACCAAAAGTATCTGATAAAGTAAAACTACAACTGCGGCGAACACCTTGTTGATAATTTATTGAAATACTTCCAGAATTATCAGCACTTATATCTTTGGTTATTTCACCTATTGTATTTTCATATAGGTCTAATAATTCTATTTTGAATTTAGGCTTAATTACAGAAGCCTTTACTAATGAAATGTAATCAGTGTTATATACATCAACAAAATTTGTAGTTTTTTCTGTCGTATCTGGAAAAGAAAATTCCATTTCTGATACGAAATAAGGAATATTAGCATCACACCAGGCTTGGTCAGGTTCATTTCCAAAACCAAAACAAGCAGTTAAGTCTACTAATAAACAATCATCTAAATAATATTCTTGATTACCTGCTATAGAAGTGTCTCCAAAAGCAAAAATAGCAGTTCCATCACTTACAGATTCATCAGGTATTTTATAACAACCGCTTAATTTTTCCCAAGTATTTAGCTGAGTGGCAAAAATTATTTTATCAAATTGCCAAGCATCAGCTGCATTTTTATCTCTATGACCAAAATATAACCCCACTGTTCCTCCACCAAAATTTTTTACTTTAGTATAACAAGAAAAATAAAAAATATGATTATTTTTGTTACCAGTGTGGTAATATTGAGCTGTCCAAGCAGCAACATTATAATATCTCAAAGAATGAGAAGGGCTATGATATTCAGCTGTAGTTCTAAAAACAATCCCTTGACCATTGCCATTACCATTGTTATTATCTTCTATCTGAGGATTAATAGTTTCAAAATTACCATTATTAAACAAATTATTTAAATAAATAATTTTACTCATATATCCTCTCCTCCTTAAATACTACCAATAATTTCATCATAAATCAATTTACCATCAATAGTATCATTTTCAACAAAAGAGAAAGAAATAGTTGTCGGAGGATCTTTCATCGTTCCTAAAGGAGTTCCAGTATTACTGATAATCTGTCCATAAAAAATATGTCCTTTATCATCTTTTATAATACAATCTTTACCAGAAGCAATACATTCATTCCATTTTTCCCATTTATAAACTGGTTCTTCGTAATAAACATAACCTGTTCCTTGAGAATTTCTAAATGCTTCTTCATCTTCTGTTTCATTTTCTCTATAACCAATATCACTCAATAGACAACTTAAATCGCCACTAATATAATTTTTAGCACCAACTGAAAATTTAGGATAACGAGTATAATTATCAAATTGCGTTTTATCAATATTCTGAACTAAACTTCCTGGTTGTAAATTACATCTAAAAATAAAGATATTGTCTGCGGCATAAGTAGTATCTCCGTTAGTATCAGTTCCTTCTTTTAAGAAGATTACACTCCAAGTTTCAAAATTAACTCGCGCATCTTCTAAATCATCTGTGGTGACAGATTGTTTACCAAGATGAGATTCAGTTACAGGAACTAATACCCATTGATAATAAGCATTATTTTTAATTAAATAATCAATAATACCAACCGCATCTTTACTTAAAAATCCTACTTTACTATAATCTACAGTTTCTTTTGTACCATTTGCGCTCAACCTAAACTCTCTTCTAAACACATTAAAACCTAAAATTTCTTCTGAAATTTCTGGTAACATAGAAGAATCTACTGAATTTTCAAATTGTAATATTATTCTTGGCGCATTTAAAAAAGAAGCAGACCAATCTGGATTAAAGGAAGGGGCAAAAATATTCTGCCCTTTTCCAGTATCAGCATCTATATTATTATTTTTTAATAGAAACTCTTCTTTTATTTTGCTTTCATCTATAACCAAATAATCAGCTTTTTGTTTAGGATAGAGTTGAACTTTTACTATACTCATTCTCTAACCTCCTTTAATCTCCTAAAGTATCTAAATCAGATACTTCGTCAAAATAAATACCTGTTTCGTAACCTCTATCAGTAATATTCTCTGGAATAATACTAATTTTAAAATGTTTTGTAGTTAAAGCGTCTGAACCATTTATAATATAATATTTACCCTCAGAATCAGCAGGCCAAATCTCATTAGAATATAAATAATATCCAGCATTTGGAAGAACTGTATTATTTGCTTGAAAACAACTTAAATCTGTTTCAAAAACATTATAAATTTCTTTCTTTAATAATTTATTATTACTTTTTCTATTAATATAAAATACAAATCCTTCAAGAGTAATATAAATTAAATCGCCATTACTCAAAGTAATCTCAATAATTTTTCCTTGTTTATCAGAATCTAAAACTGTGCTAAATAATATAGTAGATTTTTCTGATAAGTTCATTTCTTTATTATTTATAGCATTGTAGGTAATAGAAGTATCACTATTCAAAACTACACTATGAAAATCATTATAAGCATTTTTTTCATAAGTAACAGCACCATTTACTATACCAAAACTTTGTAATTGCTGTTGCCATTCAATAATAGCCGCGGATATATCTTCATCATATCTAATAGTAGGCGGGAATTGAATTTCAAGAGGAACATATTGAATAGAAAAAGTTTTAGAAGTTTTTACTGTTATGTCGTCTTGGTTATTAACTATTAACTCAACAGTATAAGGATTAATAGCCACATCATTACTTAATTCTTCTACATAATAAGCAATTTTTTTTGAGTATACTTGTCCGCTTGAATTTACTAATTCTCCTTTAGCATTATAAATATTAAAAATAAAATATTTCATTAACACATTATTAGTTTGTTCATAATTACCAATAAAATTATAACTAAAACTTTTTATAATTTCCCCATCGTTATTAGGAGCAGTAATATTTACAACAGGAGTAGCTCTACCTTTAAAAGAATAAGTCATTGTTTTTATAAAACTGGTAATAATATTATAAGCTACTCCTTCAGCAGGCGCTGAAGAAAAAGCCGAAGAAACAACTGCTATACCAGTAGAAGAATCATAAGAACTTATTTCTCTTATTTCACTTCCAATTTTTAATTGCATATATTTTTCTATACCATTATGTTGTCTTAATTTTATTGAGGTTGTAGTAGAACCTGATTGAGTAACACCATTAGCAACAGGCATAGTAGCAGATGGAGAATATAGTTTTGTACACCAGTTATAATCTTCACCATTAGTGAAAGTATTAGCAGGGACATTTATTCTTAAAAATTCACCATTGTATATAGGGTCTATCCAAACTGTACTTGTACCAAAGCCATTATAAACAATAGTATTAGAATTTACTTTTGTTATCTGTAACTGATAACCAATTACAGTATCACCAGAAGTTTTAATTTCCATTTCAAAAGTATTATTTAAAGTTCCATCTATTGCATTATTATTAGGATAGACACTCATTGGTTGAGTAATCATTTATTTTCACCCCATTCTTTAATTAAGGGAGGAGGTTTAACTCCTCCCTATAATTTATCTATTTTTAATCTTAACTTCCATATCATTTACTAATGCTTCGAAATTATTTGCGTCAGTCTTAATCTCGAATTTGCAATTACTAAATGTTGTACTTTCATCATTTTCAATAGTCTGCGGTTCAACCTTAGGAATAGTAGGCATCATCATATTTCTTGGATTAAATCCAATTTCACCAATATTTTCAAACAGACTTGGAATATATGGAACCATATCTTCCGCAATAGTATCAGCTAAATCTTTAGTATTATGTACTAAATCATATAGCTTTTTACCATCTTCTGCATTGAAAACAGTTTCAACATGACTTGGGGTTCCATGAAGTGTGGCGTCTCCTGTATAATCATTTACGCCACCAGACGCGTACTTTTTCTTTTTAGTTGAACTTGAAGTTTTTTTACTTGTAGAACCTTTTTTATTTGCGGCAGACCCAATAATTCCACCAATGACGCCACCAATAGTAGAACCAATCACTCCACCTACACTACCAATCGCAGCTCCAATAGTGGCTCCAACCTTTCCTCCAGAAGAAGTTTTCTTACCACCACTACCTCCAGTAGAGGTTCCTCCAGAAATCTGAATTCCACCACTGGCTGTAGAAGCCATCTTAGCCATTGTCGCATTATATTCTTTAACAAATTTTTCTGCGGCTTCTAATCTGTCTTTATAATTCTTCTGCTCTGCTTCATACAACTCATCTAATTGAGTTTTATATTGAGTTAGAGGGTCAGTCAAGTCGAGTGTAGTAGACCATTGAGTATCTAACGCTTGTAGATTTTGAATAGTAGAAGCAATACTAATTCCAGTAGAAGTAGCATTATCAGCAACATTAACTGACTGTTGTGCTAACAACTCTTTCTCTCTTTCAGTAAAATCATCAAGAGAATCATAGTATTGAGTCATTTTTTCGCCCTTGATTTTTAAGTTACGAACGCGCTTTAATTCAAGGATTTCTTCTTCAGAAGCATTACGCTTTTTAGCATCCATAATAGCTTGAGAATAATCCAAAGAAGCATTATATCCCTTGCCATCATATCCATAATATTTAGCTTCCAAATCATATACATGACCAGTATTTCCACCAAAAATATCATCTGAGCCTTTTTCTACAGTATATTCCGGGAACTGCATACCACTATTTAATTGGTCAAGAACACCAATATAACCATCCTTAAATGTTTCTAAAACATCTAATCTTTGGTCAAGTATTTTTGCTTCCCAATCAGCTCCGAGCTCTTGTAATGCAATTAACTTATTTTGTTCAACTTCATAATCATCAGAAATATTTGACCATTTCTCTTTATACTTTTCAAGTCTGTCAATTTCATTATCAATATCGGTTTGGTCCATTTCATTTTTAAAATCTTTTAATTCTTTTTCTGCTTCAGAAATGGCACTTTGGTCTGCTTCCCAAACCCAACCTTTATCTTCATACCAAACTCTTTGGACTAAATTATTCTTAGCAAGTTCTACTTTACGCTCTAACTGTTTTAAAGTAATATCAGCTAAAGCCTTTTCAATTTCTTGCATTTTTAGACGCTTTTCTTCGGCATCTGTTAAAGAAGCATAAATATCTCTTTGCTCTTCAAGATAATCTATTTTTTCTTGAATTAATGCCTTATCATCTTCATCTGCACTTAATAACTCAGATTTCAAATCTATCAGCATATCATCAAGTTCGCCAAGATTAGATAATGCTTCTTTTTGTTCTTCTAATTCTTCAATTCTATCATCAATTACAGAAACTACTGCGTTAATAGTAGATTCTTTCATTTGTTTCTGAATTTCAATAATATTTTCGTAATAACTATACCATTGTTCTTCAAGTTCTTGGATAGTTTCTTTATTCGCTTCATAATTCTTAGCTCTTAAACGCTGGGCTTCATTATAAGTTTCTTCCATCATATTGCGATAAATCGCAATTTGTTTCTCTTCTGTACCTGCGGTTTTAGCCAGTATATTAATAGCGTGTTCCTGGTTCTTTATACTATTATTATACACTTCTTTTAGCGAACTGTCAATTTTTTCATAGATGTCTTCCAGTTCACTAATATAATCATCATAGTCACCAATTTGACCAAGAGCCATCATTTCATTAACTTGACCACGATAAGCAACCCATTGTGCGGCTTCTTGTTCAGGTGACATACGACCAATTAACTTGGCGTGCTCAATGGTATTTTCAATATCTTGTCGAATTGCAGACATTTTATCTTTACCAATTTCGACAAGTTTATCCCAGAACTCTTCTGAGGTAATAACTCCTGTATTATATGCTTTCTTTAAAGCGTTAATCATATCATTATAAGAGTCTTTAATATCTTGGACACTTACATTTCTGATACGACGCTCATTTTCAAGCTGTTCTTTATACATTTCAATCTCTGTATCAAGACGTTCTTTTAATAAATCTTTCTGTTCATAATAATTTTTCCACCAAGATTGAGATGTATCTTTATTAGCATCATTTAAATCTTCTGTTGTACTAATGAGTTTTTCCATTTCTTTTCTTAACTCATTAGTAGCTTCAGTATCTTTACCTTTTAACTGATTGATATGTTCTTCATTTTTAATTTCTAACTTATGATTTTTAGGGTCATAATCGACTTTGAATCCCTTAGAACGCAACTCTTCAACATTGGTTTTTATAACTGCTCTACGAGCATCAGCTAAATTATGAAGAGCGACTCTTTCCTTGTCATATAATTCAATTTTTTTACCTAATAAATCATATTTCTCTTGCGAAGTTTCAGCAGCGTCTAACTCTGTATCATTCTTTTCAATCTCTTGTTGAACATCAGCCAAAGCCTGCATTGCTTTTTTAAGTTTATCAAGTTCAACAATGTATTCTTCGGTATCAGAGCCAGAGCCTCCACCACCGCCTCCTTTTCCACCTTTTCCGCCTTTACCACCAGAACCACCATTCTTGCTGTAGTTCTTATTGGCGTTTCTGTTTTTTAAACCTTGTAAAACAGAAATTTGGGCGTTGATTTGAGCAATTCCTTGAGTATAACCACTCAAATCCATATTTAGACGGTCAGTCCATGATTGCATTTCAGGAGCCGCAGCTTTTATTGCAGTAGCTGTTACTCCTTTAAAATTACCAGAAGAAGTTGAAGCACTGAAGCTCGCGCCACCAGCAGAACCTCCACCTACAGCAACAGGTCCAGAATAAGTAGTCTTACCACTACCCATATTACCAATCTGTGTAGCAACGCTGGCAGATTGTTTACCAAGAGCATCAAGACTTGAAACCATGCCTTGGACATTACTTCTTGTAGCATTAGCGGCAGCTACCATAGCATTTGCTAAGTTATTAGCTGTATCATCTGCTACATCGCCAACAATACGATTATACTCTTGTATATTGCCAGCTTTTGCTTCAGCGGCTGCTCTTTGAGCATCTACTTCACTTACACCTAAATCAATTAAATATTGAGTTAAGTTTTGTTCAGCAGTTGATAGCATTTGCGCTTTAGCGTTTTCAATATCAACCTCACCAGAAGCAACAGCATTAGCTAATTCAAGTTCAGCTTGCGCTTGAGCCTTAGCAGCTTCAAGTGCGGCTTTCTTAGCTTCTAACTGAGCAATCTGACTATCAATATCAGCTGCTAACATTCCTTGACGAGAATTTATAAAGTTATTATAAACTTCTTCATCAAGTAGAATTTGACCATCGGCAGTTGTTTGTGCATTTTCAAGCAACTGAGGATACATATCAGCCAATTCAGAAGCTGCTTCTGCGGAAATTTTAAATCCATCAGCAACTAACTCTTGAACGCTTGCCAAATTTTCAAATTCGGCAGTAACCTGAGAAATAACATCTTGAGTATTTGACCAACCATCAACTAACTCGTCCATATCTAACAAGCCAGTAATGCCGTCCATATCAAAATTTTTATTTAACAGAGCATCAATTTCATCGCCAATTTCGGGGAAAACTTCTTTTAATTCTAATAATTGCTTAACTTGACTTTTTGCACTTTCAATATAATCATCAATGCTTAACGCACCAGAATTATATTGATCATTTAAAGAACCAAGAGCCTCTCCAAGGTCATCGACGAAACCATTAACAGTATCATCAAAACCTTCTATATCTCCACTCTTATCAGCTAATTGAGCTAAACCTTCTAAATTCTTATAAACTCCAGAAGTATAATCATCTAAATTAGTTTCGCCATCTTGATAAGATTTAGATAATAGGTTAATATTATTAACTAATCTGTCATATTGACTTTGAGCATCATCTACAACAGTCCCAGATTCTTGCATTGCGTCTGCATAATCTTGTAGATAATCTGTCATTTCTTCTGTTGTTATTCCAAGAGCAGAGAAAGTATCCTCATATTTACTTAAAATATCAGAAATATCTCCGCCAGAAGAAAGTTTATCCATAATAGAAGTTAAATCAGATTCATCAAACAAACGCTCAATAAAATCAGAAGGATTTAATTCTGCTAATCCTTGTTCAGCAGTATTTCTTAAAGACTCGACAAATTCTTTAGTTTCATCATCAACTTGTGACAAATCAACTTTGGCTACTTCGGTTAATAAAGTATTAGTTTCTTCAGCTAATTCAGAAGTTAAAGTATTATATCTATCAGAATAATTTTCAATATCATTTATTTGATTTTCAAGAGCCTTTTTTTCTTCTTGTAAAGTCTTCTTTTCACTTTCTAATTCTTTTTCTCTTTCAGGATTAGTAAAACCATTATTATCCCAAAGTTCATCTTTAGTCTTTTGTAAATCAGCTTTTACTTTTTCTAATTCTGCTGTTTTAGTTTCAATAATAGTGGCAGCTTCGCTTACATCATTTACGCCAAGGTCTTTTAAATTTTTACCTATATCTTGACGTTCACTAATTTTATCTTTATAAACATCTTGGTCTGTTTTATAATCATAACCACCAGTTTCACTATTATAAGTAGAATTATCAGCTGTTCCATAAGTCTTTTTTAAATAAGCTGCTTGCGCTTCACTGGCTTCTTTTGCACGAACTTTTTCAAGTTCCTTTTCAGCAGCGAGTTGTGCTTCTGTTAAAGAAACCTGTCTTTCTAAGTCAGCTATTTCATCAGCGTCAGTAATTGGGTCTAATTCATTAATCTGGTCATTTAAAGACTTCAAATTAGATTCCAAATCAGAAATTGTATTTTGAACTTCTGTTAAAGCGTCTGCCGCTTCTTGAGATTGTTCTTGCAATTCCTCCTCAGTTACTACCAAAGCATCAAATAATTTTACAAGACCATAACCAACAGCAACAATACCACCAATAGCTGCTACAAATGGTAAGATAGGAGCCAAAGCTGCCCAAATACCAGAAGCAAGAGCATAGAATGAAGCAGTTAAACCACCATTCGCTACTGTCGCAGCCACCTTAGCTGCTGTACTTAAAATTGTTGCTTTTGTTCCAGAAGCCTCTGCTGCGGCACTTGCTAACTTAGCAGCAATACCACCCTGTTCACTTGCAGTCTGCAAATCTGTAACAGCAATTTCAGACATTTTAGCAGTAGTTGTTGCAATAATAGTATCCATCTGGAAAGTTAAAGCTGTTCCTAAAGCAGTTAATACACTTAGAGCCTTTTCTCCGGCAGATTTACTATCATCACCAAGAGCAGAGAATAAAGTAGTTAATACAGGAATAGCACCAGAAATACCATTTCTAATATTATTGATTTTATCTGCATACTCTGTCATCGGGTCTAAAGTTTCATTTAGAACTTGAGCGTTTTGCTCATAACCCGCTTCTAATTGATTTAATTGTTGCGTTAATTCATCAAAATTAGTATCAAGACCTAAATCATTTTGCGCTTTAGCATTAGCCATTGTACTAATTAAAGCCTTAAACTGACCAATGAAATCTTGTAACTTAATATCAGAATTATTTAAATTATATTCTAAATCTTGGAGTTCTTCCGCAGCGGTATCTGTTAAATTAGCACTATAAGTAGTTTTAAACTCTTGTAGTTTTTTGTTTAATCTATCAGTAGCTATTACATTTCCTTCAGCATCTGCTTGTAAAGACTTAAAGACACCCTTAGAAGCACTACTGTTAGTAATAGCAGAATTAGTACGCTTATAAGCCTCATTTAATAGATTTGCACTCGCACGAACTTCTTCTATTTGTTTCTTTTGTTTTAATAACTCTTCTGTCATTTTTCTGACAGATTCAAAATCTTCTCCCTTAAAAACAGTAGAAACAGTTTGAAGTTTATCTTTATATTTAGTTTCGTCTTTTCTATAATCACTACTGTTGCGGCCGTCTTGACGTACACCAGCAGAATCAGCACCTTGGAATTTCTCTGCAATCTTTTTATTAGCTAAATTAGAAGCCAATCCAGACAGTTGTTTAGAAAATACTGTCTTTGTCATTAAGCCACTAATAACACCAAGAACACCAGGTAAACCACCTAATAAATCAACAATAGTTGTTAATCCCTTAATTACTTCATTTAGAATATCAACAATTCCAATCATATCATCAGAATTGAACAATTCCATATAAAGTGATTCCATAGAAGCCTGTAAACTCTTAGCATGAGCCGCATAAGAATCCATATAAACTTCATTTTGTTTTAAAGTAGTTCCCTCAGCATTTAAAGAGGTTGTTACTGCCTCTTTATATTCATCCCAAGAATCAAATAAAGCTACCAAACGGTTTTGCTGTCTTGAACCAGCCAATGCAGTAGATAGACCAAACTTTACAGCCTGGTTATCAGTTTTCTGCCAAGCATCACCAATTTCGTCAATAACAGTACCCAGATTACGCATAACCTTAGTACCATCTTTAGTAGTTTCAAATAAAGAAATTTCTGTATTTGTTGCCTTACTAAATTTCTCAAGAGCAGATTCAACAGAAGGAGCGCCGAACAATTCGCCATCATCATCTTCCATTAAATCAGTAGCATTATTCTGGAACGCTAACATACGACCATAAATAGTCTTTAAAGAAGTACCAACTGATTCTGGAGCTTCTTTAGTAACAGAAACAATAGTCGCTAATTGAGCATTTAATTTGTCAATATCAATACCCGCAGCATTAGCCATTGATGCCACTTTAGACATACCAGTAGCCAATTCATAGAAGTCTGCGGCTGTTGTAGCACCTACAGCTGATAATTTATCTGTAACATCAAGAGCTTCATCAGCAGACATTTTATAACCATTCATAGTAGATGTCAGCAAATTAGACATCTCTTCTGTAGATTCACCCGCGATATTAGCACCCATGACAGTTGCTTCTGTCATTTTTTTAACATCATCCGCGGCAAGACCTTGCTGGAAATATACCAACGCTGCGTCTGAATATTCTACTGTTGAAGTCTTTAATGCCTTTGCCGCATTATTAGCTTCAATAGCAAAATTAGCCATTTCATCTTTAGAAGCACCACTTACAATACGAATATCATTTAATGATTTATCTAAATCTTTTGTGAAATAAACGGCTCTTTGAATTTCTCCAGAAAACTGGTTTACAATAGAACTTGAAATGTTCCATTTAATTGTATTATTTAAAGTTTGAGAAAATTTATAAAGTAAACTTTCTGTGTTTTTTATTTTTGCTTCAAATGTGTAAGCAGATTTAGTAATAGAGTTAAAAGCTGATTGTCCATTAACTCCTACTGTTTGTAGTTTTGCACCCAAACCCGCGGCAGACACGCCAGCATTTTCCAAATCTACTCTGACCTTATCGAAATTAATCTTACCAGTAGTATTATTAAAGTTCTTTACGATAGACTCAGATAGCTTTGAAACTTCTGCTTTCATTTGAGAGATAGTTTCTGGACTTAATCCTAATTTTACACCATTTTGTTCAATAGCATCTAAAGTACTGCTTAATTGCTTTTGTATTTGTGCTAAATTTTGAGCAGTAAAATCAAGATTAACACCAATATTTACTTGTCCAGCCATTGTTTAACTCCTCCCTTCTAAAAATATAAAAAAGAAAAGCCTGCTATTATAATTCAATAGCAGGCTTATAATTAATGTTCTAATTTATTGTAAAGAGTGCGGGCAATCTCCAGGTCTTCATCCTTTAACTCTTCCTTTAAAACATTTATACTCTCCATTAATGTTGGTAGATTAGCTACCAAACTCTCCATAGTTCCTGCACCAGAAACCTTATATCTATTAAAATCTTCAACGGTATCTTTCACATAACCAATTAAAGCATCAAGTTCAACTTTAGGAATCTTTTGTAGAATAGCATCAATAATACCATTATACTCTAAATAATCATAAACTCTTAAAAGATTATCAATATCTCGATTTTCAATCTCAATATCTGTATAATTTATAACAATAAAAATATTTAATAAAGCATCTAATTTAGGTTGATTAATAATCGGTTCATTTAGAACTTCCATCTTTAAAGCATCAACTAAATCCATTTTCCCCGCAGTTGGTAAATAGCTCTTAATATGAATTTTTTCTCCACCAATCATAATTTCTGCGGTTTCTATATCTAAATTGATATTATCTAATTTCATATATCCTTTGTCTCCTTTTTCATATAATAAAATAAAAGAAAGGGTAGTGTAGCATAGTTAATATACTACACTACCCATACTATATTTACTTTAGACTAAATTATTCGCCTGGGTCTTCGATAATCTGAAGAGCATACAGAACCTTATTAGTCTTGTTACCCTTAACCTTACCAGGGAACGCGTCCGCAGTGAAAGTAAAGGTAGATGGGTCTCCAGAAGGAGCCATTGTGAATGTGAAGTTTGTCTGAATCTTAGCGTTAGGAATTACCAGCTGAGCAGGAAGGTCAACGCCATCAGCCTGACGACGGAATAGAGTGTCGCCCTCGATGTAGAAATAACCTGCAAACTGATCGGCAGTAATAGTAATTTCCTTAGCACCAGCGGCCATATCAACATAATAGTCAACAAGAACTGTAACAGTGCCAGTTGCATCAGTTTCATTAGCGAACTGAATAGAAGCTGCGCTACCAGTACCAGCGCCTAATCTTGCAGAAATCTCTTCGTTACTATCAAGAATGAAACCGAAAATATCCTCAGTTACCAGAGTACCATTAGCAGGTATTGCATCTGTAAGTACAACAGTAACCTTCTTAGATTCGATAGTACCAGTTACAGTAGCCTTCTGATGGACACGAACCTTATTATCGCTACCTGCCTCTAATAGACCAGCACCAGTTAGAATAGCCATACCCTCGGCAGAAATCAGAGCGTCTTCAAAGCTAAAGGTAATAGCCTTATCGCCTTCCCATGCAATCAGACGAGGATTTCCTCTACCACCCTGAGCGTATACAGTAGTAGCTGTACCTTCAGTTGTAGAAGTTTTTAAACTATCAAAATATAGTACTGGCTCGCCTTTAGCGAAAGTTGTAGAACCAATAGTAACAGGAGCAAGAGCCTTAAATACTACGTCTACTGCTTCACGAATACCAAATTTCATTAAAGTTTTACCTCCTATTTATATTTTCTTTAACCAATCCACTATATCGACCTTCGCGCCAGCCAACGCGGCTTGTAAACTATTTTCATATTGACTATATAAATTATAGCGTTCAAGTTGGTCATATAATTGATAAATTGTTAAATCTTTAATTGTACTAATATTTAAAGCATTAGTACCAATGCTTAAAATAGATACATAATGACTTAAAATATCTATTTCTTTTGTGCCGTTCATTTTCTCAATCTTGGCGCGAGTTTGTTGCATTTTTGAAGCTATTTTTTCTGCAAGTTTGCCTTTGGGATTGAGAGAAGATTGTTCAGTGATTTTATTCAACTTAAAAATTTGTTGTACCGTATCTTTAAATTTTAAAAAGAAATTCAAATCACATTGAAAACTCGGAAATTGCTGTTCGTCTAAACTTCTCATAAATAAATTGCCATGTAGTAATTGGATTTCATAGTTTATAAGAAGTAAGTTACAGAGGTTTTCAAAATTTATTCTTAAACCTTCGTCAGACTGTAAGTATTGTAATAAAACAATATATTCATCTATATTGCTTATCAATACTTTAGCTTTTTCTTCATCTTCTGTTTTTTCCTCTATTGTTCTTTTTATTCTATCAATGTTAATTGTAAACCCATTAAGTGAATAAAAAAACCTCTCTTCACCTATTAATGCAATTTCATTGATAGTGGGTTGATGGATTTTGACCGGCGTCTCAGGTATTACCAAATCTGCTCCAATAATCAAGGTCAGTTTATCAATACTCATTTCTGTTTCAACTCCTTTTGTAAAAAGTTTACAAGAGCGTCAGCAAGTAACTGAGTATCATAAAGAGCGGTATGTCGCTCACCTTGAATATTGGGATTAGTACCTAAAACTGTAGTAAACATATCAAGAGTAGTAGAACCTTTACCTGTTTTTGTAATAGCTTCGCGAACGGTTTGAGGAGCATCAGCTCCTATTAGATTTAATAAGTTCTCTGGATTTTTTCTTAAATTTTGATATAATCTAAAAGAACAAAAACCTACTATTTTAGCCATATCAATAATATTACAACCATAGGCTTGATTTGTATTTCTTATGAATAAAGTATCTGCGTTCAAATTATATGAAGTCACATAACAAGTATTATTAGCTTCTAAATCATTCATAAATTGCTGACTAATCCATGCCCAATCTTGAACCAAAGGATTATTTAATATCTTCCTTACTTCCATCTTCAATGCATTTTGGTCTACTTGAATTTCACCGTTTTGTCCTGTTTGTGAGTAATAAAGTTGGCGTAATGCTTTATCATTCAACATCATTTTAGTTTCTTCCGGTAAATCAGAAGTTAAATTATCTTCTTTTCTAAGTAAATCTAAATACAGTTTTTCTGTTTGTTGAGCTTTTAATAACTCTTGCGTTCTTTTACTTCTAAACTCTTCTGCTCGTTTATAATTACTATGAGTTTCCCAATAAGAAATTGAAGAACTTAATTGTTCTTGCAGAGTAAGAATAGTATCAACTTTTTTTCTTAAAGTGTCTCTATAAATCAAATCCATTCTTGCCTCAATTTCTGCTTCTGAGAAATCATCAGAAAACCAATCATTCTTCTTTAAAGTATTAAAGAAACCATAATAACTATCATCTGCGGCTTCCTTTATCTTTTTCCAACCAGAAATTGATAATAATAATTGCTTATCAACAATAGCATCAAGATTTAAATAAGACTTGAAACCATATTGAGAACCACTGCCTATATTAAAAAATCCATAAGCAAAATCAAAGATTACTTTCCTAAAAGTAGTAGCCTCAGTATCAAAAGCACAAATAGAACCATCATTATTATCTTTTATCGCAACTAATAATTCTTCAATAGGAACATTCATTATACATCATTTATTACAGTATAGCTTAATCTATAACCATAATATTCTCCAAGATTGATAGAATCTGCTCCTGTAAAATTTACTACTCCAATACCATTTAATTTAGTCTTATCCAACATTTCATTCACTTCATGCATTATACGATGCGGACGAAGCATATAATTATCCATTATCATAATACTATCTTCGTTAGGACATAAGATTTCAATATAAATATTGTTATCCATGAACTTAGGATTGGTTTGGTTTGGAGTAAAATTATCAAAATAAATTACCATAAAAGAATTTTTTCTTGATGGAATTTTTATACGAGGAACAATTCTAATATTTTCTTTGCTGATTTCAGTTAAAGTTTTGTCGTCTTCAATATCAGGCTGTTCCAAAGAGTCTGGAGTATTATGATATAATAATTTTAATAAAGTTTGATTACTAAAAAATCTTTCAAGAATTTTCTCATAATCTTTTTGAATAGTCAAAAAATTTACTTGACGAGGTTTTCGCAAATCAATAGTAGGCATTTCCTTTAACTCCTTTCATAAATAGACTTCACTTTTATATCAAAAGTAATAGTTTTAATTTCTCCTTCTTTTTCAAAACTATAAGTTAAAGAAGTAGAACCAATCTTATTTTTTACTTTTAATTTTATTTCCTTATTACTTTCTGAAATCATATCGAAATAATTTTTATCAAAAGACCAAGTACCTTGCACTTCTACCTTTTCACCATTTAAAGTATAATCAAAAGCAAATGTATTATAAGTCATAGTTTTTATAATAGACTCACCAACAATAGAAGCAATTTCATTAACAACTTCATCTTCTGTAATTGTAATAAGATATTCATAAGTTTTATTTATATCGGGATAATTAAAAATAATATGCGCTTCTCCCACAGAGTCAAAAATAATTTTACCATTTTCATATCGGCAATTTTCTACTGAAATCTGCGGCTCCAGCATAGATATTTCTTTGTTTTTGTAAAGAGAAAATAATAATGCGGATTCTTGGTTGCGTTTTAAAGAATCTATTCCATCTAACGAACAAGAAAATAAATAATCAATATCAATTTTGCCATCAACTATTTCATTTTCTGTATCATCTGTATCTTCATTGATTAAACTTTCAACTAATTGCAAAGTGACAAGTTTATCATAAGAATATCTATCAGTAGATTGGATTTTCCATTTTCTACCATTTACAAATAATTCAAAATATCTATCTAATAAATCCATTCCATCAGAATATTTAGGCATCATTAAATACAAAGATTGGTTTAAATTATCATATTTAATATTATGTTTAACTCCATCTGGAATAGTGGTTTCTTCTGGACCTTTTGTACAAGCCCACTCATCATAAATAGTTCCAGTTTCTTTATCTAACCATTTTAAATGATAAAGAGCCTGACTAATATAACCTTGGAAAATACTCTTTTCAGTTTCTTCCATATCAGTTATAATCCAACGAGAATTTCGACGAACCCAATATAAAACCTCTCCGACATCGCAATTATTTTCTGTCAAAGTAGAAAAACTTTTCTTTTCAATTTTGGGTTGAGTATTGATACCAGAAATCAAACATTTTATTTGAGACCCATCTTTTCTCTCAACAATCTCTCGGTTATAACTTCTTTCTAAAGCAATTTTAAAAGTTTTTAATTTATCTTCCTCTAATTTATTTAAAGGAATAGTAGCAGAGGTTTTTAATCTTTTTTGAAATAAATCATAATTATCAATAGACATTATAAAACCTCCTTACTTAATTAAATTAGTACATTCAAGAACTGTCTTTCTATAAAGATAAAAGTCTTCTTCTTTATCTAAAGTTTGTAGACCTTGTAGTCTAGATAAAATACGAATTACAGATACTTCATCTATTTCTTCAAATAAATCTTCAAAACCATGAATTTCTTCAATTAAAGAACTTAAATAATTTTGCCAATCATTTTTTTCTTCTCTAATTGGCAATAACTTATAAATCATATTTATCAATAATTTTTTATATTTATTTTCACCAGTTGGAGATATTTCCATTCCAAGTTTAGTTCGCATTTTCTTTACCTCCAAGTCCTGCATAATTGGTTACAATATAACCATCTTCATCTGTCTTTCTGCGTTTATATAAACGCTGAGCAGCTTTATTATCAGTCTTAAAATCATTCTTTAAACTGATTAGCTTAGACAAATGATTAGCTTGAGAGGTTAGTTCAAAATCTTTTGAACTATATTTTTGCTTAGTCACATCAACAGTAGCAATCTGTCTTTTTATCCATTCTATTATCATCAACTGCGCGAAGATGTTAATTTCTTCTAAAGTAAGAATAAAATTAAATTGATATTCTTCACTTTCTTCAGAAATCTTTCCATAATCATATAATTTAAAACGAGGAAACTCAAAATTGGGGATTGCGGCAATTAAAATATTTTTTAAATCTGCCGCAGTCTCCTCTTTAGTCCACTCTAAATACATATCATCAGTAACGATATTGTAAAATGCGTCATAAATAGTTTGGAATGGAGTAGTACCATTTACTCTTTCTTCCTTAGTCATAACACTACTCCTTTCTATTATTTACTTACTTACTACTTTATACTTCTCTTTCTTTTCTGGAAGTACAACTGGGGCAGTTCTTCTGCCATTAGTAGTAGGCTGTTTAGCGGCGTCATCATCATCGTCGCGCATCATTTCAATAATCTTATTTAAATTGATATTTAACTTCTGATTAATAGCCTTAATCTTAGCGGTAGTATTAGGCATCTTCTCTAAAGAAAATTCCTTAATTAACTCTAAAACACCAACAGGCGCATAATCAAGACAATCTAATAAAGCATTATCTTCTGCTTCATATAGTAAATATTTAATTTCATCTTCGGTATAATTATATTCAGGCTGAACTTCTGCTCCTAAAATCTCAATTCGAGCAGCTTCATCTTCAATAATTACCAAATTTCTTAAAATATATTCTCCACCGGGACAAACCATTAATTCTTTTAGTTCATCAATACTAATTTGAAGTACAGATCCAGACTTAGGCCAAGAACGCGCTACGCGTAGAGAATCTAACTTATAAGCAACAGAACCTTCTGTTCTACTTCTTACTGATACTTTTCTATTACCATCCATAACAATTTCTCCTTTTATTCTTTTATTTTATTATATAAAAAAAGTGGGAAGGAGGTTTTACCTCCCTCCCACAAGGTTTAATTTAATATTGTATTAAATTAATGTGCAAGGCTGGTGTCCTTGTAGACACACATATCATTGGTAGCCATTAGAGCCACACCGAACTTCTTGTAAGCCTGAATCTCACGAGACTGATCACGGTTCTTAACTTCATCAATGATTGTTTCGCCCTCAAAGGCAATTTTGACAGGCTTATCGTTACCACCAACAGGGATAATATAAGCGTAAGCCGGGTCAAAGACCTTTACAGTGTTATCCTCATCTTCAAAAGACTGAGGCATAACAATAACCTTACATCCCTTATAGATACCAACATAACCCTGGGTTCTCATAGCAACCTTATCGGCATCAGAAATCCAGTTGGTTTCAGGAACAATCTTAGTAGCTAACTCAAGAGTAGCATAAATTACAGGTTCACCATAAGCACGAGAAACTGTTAACAGCTTATCAAACTCTGCCGGAACAAAACCTGCGCCATTAGCCTTGTTAGCACCAGGAAGCTGGCTTTCAATAGACTTCATAGCCTTAGCGATTTCACGATAAACGCACTCGTCAAGACCCTCAAGCAGAATATCCAGTAAATCAGCGAAGTCGATTAGTCCATCCAAGAACTCTTCCAGACCAATCTGAGCAGCTCCGCCGTATGCAGTTGTTTCTACTTCGTAGAACTCTTTATCCAGCTTAAAGACTTCATAGATACCAGCGAGACCGACCTTGGTAATAAACTGCTTAGCGCGCTTCTTACCAGCTCTCTTAACGAACTGAACCTTATTGCCCTGTCCGTACTGCTTAATCTCAGCCCATTCTCCATAAGCCTCAATTACTCTCTTAGGAAGAACATCATCAATTACTTCCTGCATAATTTCAAAAATATCATTCTTGTTACGTCTATAAGCGTTATAAGTACCAGCCATTTCCTTAAACTCATCACGAAGGGTCTCATTCAGAGCCTCATAGCTGTAATCCTTACCATTATAGCTGAAAGTTGCGCCAACCTTTTTAGGAGCCTTGGCTACTTTCTTAGCAAGAATAGTACAATTCTTCTTATCTAAAGCCATTATTTCAAATCTCCTTTCTTAGATTAGCCACCAGCATTAACATCATGCTTGGTGTACAACTTCTGAACTTTAACAGCTTCCTGTCCATCAGGCATTGTAGTCTCCTTAACGATTACATAAACTTCATCGCCATTAGCAGGAGAAGCCTTCTCTGTCAGAATAGCAACATTCTCGCTGACAGTAGGAACAAGTAGCTTACCAACTCTGCTACCCTTAGCAGTAGTTACATTAACAAGGTTAGTAGTGAAAATATCACCATCATTTACCTTAAACAGTCTTGGAGTAATAACTCCATCAACCATTTCAGACTTCTTTAGAGCGAAATCCTTGTAACCCTGTCTTGCATTATCATATAGCTTAATTTCATTAAAAACAAGCATGAACTCACCAGTAGTAGCGGCGGTAGAAACACTGCACTTACCAGCGGCATAATCATATTTTAAGAAAGAGCCATTCTCTAAAATTTCAACGGCATCATCGCAAGGTAGCTGAGCATAAATCTGAGCTGTTCTCTGAGCAGACAGATGATTAGGCTCGACCTGACCATAGCCATTCTTTGTTAAAAGTGCCATTTTATATCCTCCTTCAAAAATTTTTAGTTTTCTCTATCCTCTACAGCCTTTAACCAAGCTGGAATATCTTCACTTGGGGCAGTATGAGGTTGTGGAGTCAATACTCCATCTGCTTCGGAAATCAAACTAAAGCTAATTCCCTTTCTAAAAGCAATAGCTGAAAGTTTATCTTCGATTTCCTCTACGCTAAATTTATCTTTGTTAGCCTTAATATCATTTAAGACTTCCTCACCTAAAACAGCGAACTTAGCAAAAACAGTATCCTTTGCTTCATTCTCTCTTGCAGTTTCCTTTTCAATCAATGCATTATAGCTGGTTTGCAGAGTATTGAAATTCTCCTGTAGAGCAGCAAAATCATTCTGTAGCTTTATAAAATCTGCGGCAGAAGGACCAGCAGGTTCAGCACTTGGCTCAACTGTTGGCTCAGCAACCGGTTCTACTGTTGGTTCGGCAGGTTCAGTAATAGTAGGCTCAGTTACAGTTGGCTCAACGGTAGGTTCTACTGTTGGCTCTACAACAGGCTCAACTACTGGCTCAGTAATAGCAGGTTCTACTACTGGTTCTACGATAGGCTCAGTTGTTACAACTGGCTCTGTAATAGGTTCATTCATTCCTGCGTTACCTCCTTCGGGATTTTTTTCCAGAACCTTGTCAAGTTCGAGCATAAATGCCGCGAACTCATTCTCGAATTCATCATTTTTATTTAATGAATACAGCACTTTAGGAGCACCTATTGACGCGCCTTCAAAACAAGGCTCTACATCGTCTCCCAAAATACATAATGCAGAAATATTAGCTTCATTAAATATAAAAAATTCTTCTTCTTCATTATCAAACTTTGCCCAGTCGCCTATGATGCTATCTGGGAAAAATTCCATTGATTGTCCTTTATTATGTTCCAGAACACTTTGTAGCTGAGGATAACGACCTGTCCACAAATAACCATTGCAAACAAGATATTCTCTAACTACTCCATCTGCATCAGCAAATTGTTGCCAAACAATCGGACCATTTTCAGAAACCGCACCATAAGGTACAGTCTTAGTGACCATTTTTATACCATTTTTATTAATGATTAACTCCTGTCCATGGTCTTCAAAATCCTCAATTTCTTCATTGTAATAAGCTACAATAGGAGAACGAGGTAAAGTTTGAGCAATCTTTTCACCTACAGGTTTGGAAATGTAACTTCCATTTCTATTCTTTCCTGTATAGAAAACCTTTATCTGACATTCCGAAATGTAAGGATTCACAGGAGTAATATTAATAATCTCAAAAGAGAAATTAGTAGGTATCTTTCTTGGCATTAATTTCACTCCTTATGACATACTTTCTTTATTTTGAATTGTCTTTTCAGACTTTTCACTATCGTCCTTCTCTGGCGCTCCAACTTTACCCTCGCTGTTGGTGCCAGATGTGGTTGTTTTGTTCCCATTATTAGATGAATTTTTTGCTGATTGGGTTGAACTGATTTGTACAGGCGTCATCTTTTCATTTAAACCTAAAATATTATTTTCATATTCATTCATAGATAAAAATTCTGTTTGTGACATACCTATAGAAATCGCCGGCAACAACTTGGAATAACCAGCGGTTGCCTGTTCTTTATATACTTTTTGCATACGCTCTCTATTATAAATAGAAAGTTGCGGAAAACTTATTTTAAACTTAGTTTTCTTTTTAAAAGTATATTCAATAATTTCATTCATCTTTTGTTGGTATTGATTCAATAGATAAAACATTAAAGACTCATCGTTCATAATAGATTTTTCAAGAGCAATATTACCATCAGTAGCAAATAGCATCTGAGAAATACCTGCTTCATTGAAGACTCCTCGTTCTACCTTAGCCAATGGGTCTTTATTAGATGTAGCTGTTGAATTATCCAAATCAATAGCATCAACATCACCAAAAGTTGTAAGCACATCAACATTAACTGCGTTGTTTAACATTCGGCATACATTGTTATGCATCTCTTGTGCTTCATCTAAATCGAAAACCATTTCACTATTCTTATCCAGCGGCATCTTCTGAATAATGATTTTTAATAATTCTTGCATTGTCTTCTTCATATCCAACTGTTTAGCTTCATCTAAATCTAAAATAGTCGGAATAACTGCGGAAAAGAAAGGAATATCGTTTGTAAATAAAGAAAACTTCATTGATAAATTAGTGTCACATAGGAACCACGCGCCACCATCATTTTTATCAGTCTTTAAAGTACTATTTTTATAAGCGATATAGTTCTTCATAAATTCTTTTGGAAAAGAATTTAATACAATCATCTTTTCTTCTGGATTAGCGAACTGTTCATCAAAATACTTTACATTGAATTCCACTGCGGGAAGACCGTTGTATTTATATCTTGAACGACAATACTTTACTGGCAGTTCCAATATAGTACCGACAGTTTTCGCGGTGTTGTTAATCATGTATCCATAAAAAGCACCGTTTAAAATTACTCCTAAAGATACATCATAGAAAGTGGTTTTAATATTGACATTATCTAAATAATTTAATACAATGTTAATATCTTTTCTAACATTTTTTACACTGTAACCATCTTTCAACATATAAGGATAAGCGTACCAGTCATATGTTAAAATACCTGCAAGATATTTTACAAATCTCGCATAAATACCACTGATTCCATAAAAATAATTAGACAGCTCTCTTAGGAAATCTTTATCTTGCTCCTCTAAAGCACGAGTTATTCTTTCCTCATTAATATAACTATTTCTATATTTAGATTTCTTAAATTTGTCCAACTCTAAGACCGCATCTTGAGCGACTTCCATTCCTCTAATCCACTTAGCGAAATTTAAACTAACACGCTCTTGTTGACTTGGACCGATGTAATGTTGTCTAATCGGAATCACCTCCTGACCTTAAATTTATTATAACAAATTTTTTACTCGATGTCAACTTATCTTAACTCTTCGACTCTATTAAAAATATAATCATAATTAAGATTATCGTAATCCCAATAAGGGATTGTTAAAAGGGGAATATCCTTTCGCAAGCAATATTCCCTTTTCTTAGTATCATTATATTTTTGAATTTGAAGATGTTTTTGACCTCCAAAATGCGCCACGCTTGTATAATGCTGTTCTCCTTGAAATTCAATTAGAAAATCAATATTACCATCATCATCAAAAACAGCAAAGTCGAAGCGCAATGGACGACCACTTGTACTAATTAAATCTGGAAAAATATATTCTCTTATATATTTAATATTATTAAATTTCAAAATATCTTCTATTTTTAATTCGCCACGACTTGACGCCATTTTAGTTACCTCCCTGGAGTGAAGAACATGAAATCAGAAATGCGTCCACGCTTTTTCTTCTTTCCAGATTCCTCTAAAATCTTAATATAATATAAACCATATTCAAAAGCAGAAAATTTATCCTTTTTAATCTTTTTATTAACAGGGTCTAAGGTTAAATATTTTCCTTCTCTCTGCTCTTTCAAATTCAACATTTCTTCTCTTAAAATGGAAGTTAAAGTAAATGGTTTTAGATAATTTGCCCTTTGTTCAGAAGAAGCCGCTGCGCCAATCTTAGTAGCTAAGAATTTAGCTTTTGCCGCACGCTCATCAATTAAGAACTTAACTTTACCAGAACTAATCTGGCTCAATACATTGGTATGAGCTTCTGTATTGATTTCCGCATTGGCTTTAATAATATAAACAACTTCTCTTTCTGTATCATCAGTAATAAACTTCTTATATAATCCATCAGGGTCATTAATGATACCAAAAGGAGGATAAGTTTCTCTTGTATCATCATCAACTGTTTGTACAACCATACAATCTATTAAACCAACACCCAAACCATTACCATCTATTACAATAGCACGAGGATTATATTTATAATAAAGTCGTTTAATTTTTAATGCTTGCGCTTGGAAGTGTTCTTCATCAAAAGTATAAAGATTAACCAAAGTTTTTATAGCAAGTCCTTTAACCTGCGGCGTTACCTTAAATACCATAACCGCAGATTGACAACCAATACGACCTACGTCAACAGAAAGAACATAATATGCTTTAGCAGTAGTTCTACCACTATATTCATATTCAGGTTGTTTTAATACACGATATTTATCAAATAATTCAGGCTTAAAGAAAGCATCTTCAACAGAACCAGACCATTCACTTTCATATTCTCTTGCAAAAGAAGTTTCATTAAAAGTACCGTCCAGTTTTAAGTCTGTAACGAAATTTTTATCTAACAATTTGTGCATTACTGGAATACGCCAAGTACCACCAAAAACAAAGGCAGATTCTGGACGAACAATTTGCCAAATCAATAGCTGCAATAACTTGTCATAGCTGAAAGTTCCTTTATAGCCAGCGGTTGTAACATAAATTTGAGATTTGTTTAAACTTTCATTATCATCGACCTTACCATTCTTGGCGCGACGTGATACGTTCATTAATGGTAAAATAACTTCGTTCAACGCTTGACCATCTACTAAGATGACCTCTTCGATTAAACCGCCATGTCTACGACCACCACGAGTTGAGTTTCTTGCGGCAACTACATCCAAACGAGAACCATTTTTAAATTCAACTTTAACATAATCTTTACCAAACAAAGTTTTCTTAAAATTAATCTCATTCTTCAAAGCAGGAATCAATTCAATTAATTCCTCAATCTTCTCTTTGGCGATAGAAGCACCTTGCTCTTTTGTACCAGATACAATAAACAACTTTGCGCCTGGATACAAGATACATCTAATCATTAACACTAATACTGCCAAGAATGATTTTGAAAATGCACGAGGGAATGTAGCATAACAGTACTTATGACGAATCGCCGCGCGTAAGAATAATCTTTGATAAAAGAATAAATTAAATTTAGAATTTTTAGGTAATAAAAAATCAATAAATAAATCTGGATATTCACGCCAAAAAGACGCATATTGTTTTATAATTGGTAAAACTTCTGTGACACGCTCTTCAGACAAACCTATTTTTTGACTACTTCGTTCGATATTTAAAGCGTCTAAAAGTCCATCACTCATTTTATATTCAGTATTTTCTAATACCTTTTTAAGAGCGGGACTATATTCATATTTTCTTATATTTATACTCATGTAATATCTCCGCTCTTTTTCAACATTTCTTCATCTAATTCAACTTCTTCATCTATCATATTATTAAATTCTTCATAATCAGAATCTTGAATTAGCTCTTGTTCCTTTTCAGACAAAATAACAACATCATCGTCATCTGTCATTTCATCTTCTTCCTTATTTTCCTCTTGAATCATCTTTTGTAGATAAACTTCAATCATATTACCAAGGTTCATTTCATTCATAACTAATTTTCTCATATACTCATTCATATCTTTTAAAGTATAATCGACAATGTCTTGTCTTTCATCATCATGATATTTAGGAATAAATCCTTGTTCCTCACATAAAGAAACTAAAACACCAACTGCGTCAGTATAATCTTCACTTTGCTCTTTGTTTTGAGCCGCAGTAAATTTCGCAGATTTCATCAATAGGTCATAGATTTTAGTCATCTTTTGGAAGCCATCAATATCATTAACCTCAAGAGCCTGATCAATCTTTAATGATACACGACAAATCTTTAACAAGTAATCAAAGTGAGAAGCAGTTCTAATATCATAAGATTCAATCATTTCATTATACAGCTTTTCCAATTTAATACATTCTGGAATTGTGTAAGTACGACCCCATTTTTGTAGCAAATACTGCTTATCTTCTTTTGTTAATTCATCAAAATCAGTATTAACTTCTTCTGGTTCATATAAGTCCTCAGGCTTTTTAAACAACTCTGCTTTTTCTTCTTCTGAAAGATTACTTAAATCAATCTCTTGTAAATTTTCCAAAGTAGCGCCCGATGCTTGAGCATCTCTATATTTATTAATCTGTGCCAGTTTTTCAGCTTTTGCTTTTAATTCTCTAATTTTTTCTTCTTCTACAAATTTTTCCGTGTCAGCGAAATGATATTTACAATATTGTTTTAATTTCATTTTAGCAAGATAACGACCAAAAATAGCTGTGGCAGTTGTCTTAGGATTATTTCCATATCTATCTACTAAAATATTCCATTCTGCTTCAATAAAAGGAATATCAATTTTTTCTAACAAATCTAAAAAAGTAGAAGGTTCATGTATATTAATGTGCATAGTAAAACACTTTTTACATTCATCTACTACACCATCTGGCGGATACAAATCTGTGCGTCGAGATACATAAAAATTCTGGTCTTCACGCATCAACTTGCCGCATTTACTACACTTTCTTTCTTTAGCTCCTTCTATAGCCATTAAAAGTTTCCTCCTTTAATAAAAAGGGATAGTCCGAAGACTATCCCTAAATAATTTTATAACTTCTCAGCTAATTCCGCAAACTTAGAACGATAAATATTAGGAAGATATATATAAGAGAAGTCTTCTTCTCCTGTAAAAACTTCAATAACTCTTTTTAATCCGCTACCATCATTTGCGAAAATTTCTTTATCCACCTGTGTCTGAGGGTCTCCTTCAATAATTATCTTACTACCTTCCGCACAGCGCTGGATAGCCAATTTTATTAAATCAATAGAAAGGTTCTGAGCCTCTGTGATATACATTATATCACCTTTAGCAATTTCTATTCCACGAATATCAGAAAAGGGATATAAATTTAAACTTCCCTCTTGAATTAATCTTTCTACTTCAGTTATGTCACCGATCTTATTTCTTAAAATACTACCAATAAAATTCTGTAGTAATTTGTCATCTCTATCACCTGGATAGAATCCTAATTCCTCTGCGCCCCTTGTTTTTACAGGATTGACAAAAATATGGACTCTGGCGCCTTCTCTTATCTTTTGTAAACAATAAGCCATAGATAATAGAGTCTTACCTGTACCCGCAGGTCCAATAATAACGCTCATTCTGTCTTTATACAAAGAATTTATCGCGCACATTTGATATTCATCAAGAGCAGAAACTTGGAATAAATAATTTCCAATTCCAGTTAAACCTAAATCATCATATAAACCTTCACCTAAGTATTTATATGCTTTCAAAAAATTATCTTCTAAATCTCTGATTATTAAATATTGACCTGCGGGAATCCCGTAATCTCCACCTGTCTCTTGAAAAATCTCAAAATCTTCTTCGTCCATATTTACTTCTACGCAACAAGTAGGTAGAATTTTATTTTCGTAATAGTTGATACAAGGAATACCTAAAGCCTCGGCTTTAATTTTCATTCCGATGTCATTAGTGACAAGCGTATAATTGTAGGTCTGAAAATAAGAAATAATAATGTCATCAATATAAGTGGTATTTTTATTAAAAGTATGATAAAAGGCTTGAGATTGATTTAAGAAATGTAATTTATCTATATTTTTATTTATATTTCTTATCGCGCGTCTTGCTTGAAATCCTTTTAATCCTTCTGCGGTTTTATGTTTATCTAATTCACTTAAAACCTCAACCGGAATATAAATTTCTTTTAATTTATCAATAATACCATCTAAAGTATTTAATGACATTAGTACATTAGTATCTACAATATACATTAGTTCAACTACCTTTCTTTTTACTGCACCTACATTCTTTACAAATACTATAAAATCCGTTTTTACTACTATTATTTTTGGAAAAAAACTTATTGTGTAATAACTTAACTTGCCCGCAACGATTACATTTCTTCCATTTTCCTTTTTCGACATTAGTATAATACCAAATCAATTCCTGCTTTTCAGCTTCGTCCGCAATCAACTTAGGAATCTTATTATTAAATAATGAAGAAATATATTCGATTGAATAAGTTTTCCCGTATTTCTCTTGTAGGGCTTTTCTTATATCCTGATTTTGTAAACCATCAATTTTCATTATTACAATATCATACAACATTGGTTCTTTCTCTTCCAAAGCCGCATCTGTTAGATTTTCAAAATCAGCTAAAATCCAATACATTGTCTTTTGTATATCTTCACAAAGGTTAGTTTTTAATTTTGAATAATTTTGAAGGAACGCCGCCACGTGTTCCCAGTTTTTAAAGTCTAAGAACAAATCCCAATCTATATCAGAAGGACCAGTCTTTGAAAAACTTTTTAAACGAATAGGTTGTCTATAAGCATCTTTTACCATATATTGAGTTTGTGATAAATCAATAATGGCTTGACATACGATGTAATTCTTCTTTTCTATTTTCTTATAACTTGCTATTGCTTCTCTTATTTGTTTAATAAAAGGAAGTTCTTCAATATCCTTCTTTGTAATGCTTACCGAGGGTGATAATAAGTAATTTTTACTACTTGGATTAAAAAGTTGGTAAACACCATCTTCTCCATTTTCAAATTTAGATACCAAACCTTCTAAACTGGTTTCTCTTTTGTTTACAGTTGCCATTCTATTTTGAGTTAAAATTTTTCGCTTTTTTCTTTCTTCTTTTTCAACACAATTTATTAAATAATTTGATAAAGTTTCTAAATTTTTAGGAGTGAGATTATCCTTGTTCTCTTCACAAATATTTTCTACAATCTTCATTCGTTCATCAATATCTAAGATTGTATAATCTAATTTAATGTTCAAGTTATCCCTCCTTATATACATATTATACGAAATTTTTTTGGAACTGTCAATCTTCTGGACAAATCTATTTAATTTTTATATAATTATTATAGGATAAAAAATAAAGGTGTGATAATATGATAACAGTTGGTCCAGTTGGAAGTTTCTTAATGAAGATTTCACCAGAATTTTCAAAATACGCAGAACAAGAGTTAGGATTAAAAGACCCATTCGCCGCAAATATGGAACATTTTCGCAAAACTCACCCCATTACTCATAACCCAAATGGTAATATGAGTATGGAATTTAATTCAGATAGCGAAAGCCGCAAACCTTACAACAATAAATACATAGATAATTATATCATTCAGCGTAATATCTATGAATTCAATAGAGTAATGGAAGTATTTGGATATGAAGCCGCAAAGAAATATTGTTTAAAAGAAGGCGTAGATTTAACAAAAGTACAGCCATGTAAAGGAGCAGATGGTCAATGCAATATGGATTGTATTTATTTTCAAGGAGGTTGTCGTAATGATAAATAATAATAAAGAAATAATAGAAAAAGTACAGCAATTAATTAATAATGATACAGATTTTATAGTTCTTTATTACAATGGAGATAACATCACATTAGAAGAACTCGCCGCGTTTTACCAGCAACTTGATTCGAGTATTAAACCTGCTCTTGGACGCCCTATTCATTTCATTTGTTGTGATAATCATATGAAGTTAGAAAGCCGCACAAAAGAAGATATAAGAGAAATGTTATATGATGAAAATGATTATTGTGATTTCTGCGGCGAGGAGTATGTTGTAATGAGCGGAAGCCGCATGACCGCAGATGCTTTACATAAAGGGTGTACTGCGATCTATTGTCCTAAATGTGGAAGGAAGTTAAAGAAATAATTATTATTTCTTTCTTTTGGTTATTTTTATGATTAAAGTAAAATTGAAGCCCTCATTTGAGGATTGCCGCATTTGCATTGATTTCATGTTGAGTGGAAAGATACCCGATTGCCGCAGGTGTTGGCGCATAAGCAATGTTTTTGAATTGGTGGGAGTGGAAAAAGGTTTTTGGTGGGGAAAATATGCGATTATTAAGAAGAATGGAGAAATTTATAAAGTTCCTTATTATAGAATAGAAATTATATCGGAGGATAAAAACGATGAAGATTGATTGTAAAACAATAGCAGAAAAAATGAAGGAAGAGATAAAAAAGAAATGTGCGGGAAGGGGCTTGCGGTTCGGCATCGTGCAAGTTGGAGATAACCCCGCGTCAAATGCTTATATTAAAGGTAAGATGAAAGATTGCGCGGAAGTGGGGATTGAGGCTTCTGTTTTTAAATATTATGAGGGAATTTCGCAGGAGTCTTTGAGAGAGAAAATTTCTTTCTTAGTTAATAGTAATACTTTAGATGCTTTAATTATTCAACTTCCTTTACCAGAACAGTTGTGTTTAGAGGGATTGGTGGATTTAATTCCTGCTAAAATGGATGTTGATAATTTGAAAGGAACTTCTCCTTTTATTCCTGCAACTCCAAAGGGAATTTTGATGCTATTGGATTATTTAGGTGAAGATTTATGCGGGAAGCATTTGGTAATGATTGGTAGAAGTAGAATTGTGGGTGAACCAATGGCGGCTTTAGCTACTGGAAGAAATGCTACTGTGAGTATTTGTCATAGTAAGACTCCGCCAAATGTTTTGAAAGAGTTGTGCCGAAGTGCGGATATAATTGTGAGTGCGGTTGGAAAGAGAGATTTTATTGAAAGAGATATGATTAATACCGCTAAACGGCAGTTGCTTTTGGATGTAGGGATTAATAGAAATGATGAAGGAAAGTTATGCGGGGACGCAAATTCCGAGATTTATGATATTGATACTCTTGGTTACACTCCAGTACCAGGTGGATTAGGTTTAATGACAAGGGTAGGGTTATTGGAAAATATTAGTGGGGTAAGGTAAAAAGGGGAAAAAGTATTCGTTTTTTAAATTGAAATCGTTCTTAGAATTGAAAATGGTTGAACGAACGGAATTGAGGTGGTTATATCACTTTTCTACTTTTGAAAAAAATTTTTCCCAGAATATACCCCCATCTATATTAGAAAAGTCTATTGACAGGTTTGCCAGAAAGTCTCTTAGTGTTTAATTCATACCCCTCCATCGGGCGCCTGCGACCGTTGAGTAGAGTGTAGCACACTTAGGCAAGTTTGTCAAGAGCTGGAGAAAAAATATATTATACAAATTCCTTTCCCGAAATTTGTGCAAAATAACCATTGACTTCTTTTATTATTTATAGTATAATAAATACAGAAAGAGGGAAGAAAAAACAAAAGAGATTCCATTTCCAGCTTCTACCAAAAAAAATATTTTTCAAAAAGGTATTGACAAACTAAGGTGTATCTGTTATAATAAAGGTACAAAAGGAAAGGTAATAACCGAAAGGGGAATTTAATTATGAAGAAGATCTACTTTGATATGGATGGCACTGTGGCTGACCTGTATGGTGAAAAAAATTGGCTGGATAACCTGCGGAATGAGCGTGAGGGTTCTTTCATCAACCTGCGACCTCTGGTTGACATGAATGAGCTGGCCATGGTCTGCCATCAGCTTATGAACCTCGGTTATAGCTTTGGTGTCATCACTTGGTTGCCGATGGGCGCAAGCTATGAGTTCGAGCGTGTGTGTGAAGAGGAGAAGAGGGCTTGGGTTGAAGAGTTCATGCCTTGGGTGAGTGAGTTCTATGCTCAGAGCTATGGAGTGCCTAAGCAGTACGCACCGAGCAAGAGAGCCGCAGAGATGATACTGGTTGATGATAACGCAGAGGTCAGAGCCATGTGGAACACAGAGGTACAGAGAAGTAGCATTGACGCAACGCAAGATATTATAAAAGAATTAAGAAAACTACTTGACAACTAAGGTCAGGTATGGTACAATAGAGGTACAGTAAGAGAGAGAGGAGCAAGACAATGAAGAAGGTACAGTTAGTTATCAATGTGGCTTGTGTTGCCTGGTTGGCGTGGTTTCTTTTAAGTTGGGTAGATGTGATACTTCATAACACAATGCCCAATCCAGTCTATCAGCCTTGGAATTTATTTACTTTATTCTTTTAAGGGAGATGTTTATTATGAAAGACAAGAAGATGTTTGTTCTGTTCACTATCATTCTGTTGGTAATGACACTGTTCACTTCGATGATACGAATGGACATCAAGGAAGTAAAAAAGGAAATCACTTCCATTCCCGCACAGGAAACAACAGAAAGAGAGGACATGGGAAAATGTGGCAACCCTGTTAATGCCTTCACTCGTGTGGTGTGCGGTGAGGTGACAGCCATTGATGAAGACACTAACACTATTGAATTGACAGATGAAGATGGTGAAGTATGGACTACTGAAGTAGGTTATGTTTCTGAGTTTGACCTTAATGGTTATTACTGTATCTTCTTTGATACAATGGGAACAGATACCATTTATGATGATGAGATTGCTAAATTGTGGAAGGAAGTTTGGTAATTTTTAGAAAGAAGTTTGGTAAGAAATTACCAAACTTTTTTGTGCAAAATAACTATTGACAATAAAAGAAATCTGTGGTAAAATTGAGTGCGCCGCGGATGGGCGCTAAATTTGTCAAGGGGCATAATGCACAAATTTTTGGCTTGCGATTTGGTTATTTTGACTATTGACTATCTTCCCGAAATAGGTTATAATGTAAATACAATAAAGGAGGAAAGAAAAATGATTATTGCTATTATTATTCTGACTGCTCTGCTGTCTTTCCAGTTTGTTTCTGCTATTGAGCGGGCCTGCCTGGGGCTGGGGCTTATGTTTGGCGTTGAGATTATTCTTTTCGCTTATATCGCAAAAAATTTCATTTAAGGGGGTGACAAACTCCACCAAGTATGATATACTATAATCACAAAGAACGAGAGGAGAATACAAATGATTAACTACAAAGATATCACTGACGCGCAGGAAATGCTGATTGAGCATTGGGGCACTCATGGCGAGCAGGTGATTGCAGAGATTGTTAAAGCAGAGCGGAAGCCTATGACCTTCAAGCAGTTTCTCAACAACTGCACGGCGTGTGGTGGTAACTGGGGCGGAATGCTCCTGACCGGCATTGACAAGTTATGGCCTGATGTGTGGAAAGCTATCCCCGATGACATGGGCGTTCAGGCGTGGGGCTGTCTGTGTTCGGTGTTGGTGTTGTGTGGAGTTGATACGAGCGAGTAAAAAACTCGCTCGTACCTCTTGACAAATCGTCCGACCTGTGTTATAATAAAGGCACAAAGAGAGGAGATGTAGTAAATGAAACACAACAAATGGTTTGCCGCTTGTATTGGTTGTCTGATGGCTAGCGCAGTTCCCGGCGGTTTGGAAATGATGCTTGGAGTTCTCGCCTGTGTGGGTTGTGCGGGTGCATGTTTCGCCAAATGGCTTTCCGAAGAAGATAAATACCAACGTGCCGAACATCAAAAATATTTAGAAAGTTTGAAAAAGAGGGTTGACAAATAACCCTCTTGATGCTATAATTAAATCATCAAAGGGAAAGAAAGGATTGATAAAAATGAAAATCAAAGATTTTAGAAAGCCTGCCAATTATAATTTTGGCGACATCGAACCCGGCACTGTATTCTCCGTAAAGGACAGCATTTACATGGCTATTGAACCTATCGAGGAAAATGAATTTGGTGTTCCGCTCAATGCGGTCAATCTCGAAACCGGAGAATTGGCACATTATTTGGATGATACTGCCGTTCAGGTTGTCGAAGCTGAACTTTGTGTGAGGTGATAAAAATTAAGGGGATTTTCCCCTTAATTTTTGTTTCATTTTACCTATTGACAAGATCGTCTTAATGTGCTATAATTGGTGGGCGGCTGCTAACGCTACGGTTATATTTGCTCTCACAGTCCCCGAATTGCAGAAGTTACAATAATTGTTCGATATCTTGCCGCCGCCTGCTCTGATTAAAAAAGTTATCACAAAGGGCTTGACAAACTAAGTCCTTTGTGATATAATAAAACCATCAAGAGGGAGGCTGATGATATGCAGGTAAACGAAAATAGACTTGATACTATTCTACAAGGCTTTGTAGAAACATTCAATGACTGCGTTTGTTGCCCTTTGACTTTTGATTGCGAAAGAGACAATGAGGGAATTGATTGTTATGAGTGCGCCGAACAGTTAAAGAAATGGCTGAAAGGGGAATAAAAAAAATGGATATTCAAGCAGCTAAAGAATTTCTTGAGCATCGCAACGCTGATGACTTGCAAAACATCATCGTTCTTGCTCAACAGCGTATCCGACAAATAAGAGAAAATCAACAGGCTAAATACATGGGAGCTATTCGCAAAGCATTTGAAGATTACTTCAAGAATGTCGGCCCGATTGAAGTAACTTTTAGTTATGAAGATACAGATGGAATGGAAGGGACTGCCACTATAGAAGTTGATTCCAGTAATCCGCCTTGTTTCTGTCAGCAGTCAATCGAATTCCCATAAGAAAACGGCTCAAATCGAGCCGTTTTTTGTGTATTTGATGAAAAAACTTTTTCCTGAAGCTATTGACAACTACTACCCTATCTGTTATAATTATACTTATCAAGAAGAAGAACGGGTTGAGAGGTTAAAGGCTTCGATTAAGTTCAAGCGATGAACCGAAATCCAAAAAAAGAAAAATTCTTTTTCCCTCTTGACAAATACTATAAAAAAGTGGTAAAATTTGCACCGGCCGCGCACGGCCACTATTTCCAGTATACCACAGGTTGGCACTTTTGTCAATAGACAGAATAAACAAAAAATAATAATAAGATTATCCCGAAATTCGTCATTTTGACGATAGACAAATAGGTGGCTATCTGCTATAATAGATAATGTCAAAGGGGTTATAAAACATCCCAAGACCAAAAAATTTTTTAAAAAGTTTGAAAAAGGTCTTGACAATCCCCTTTCGATGTGCTATAATAAGTACATAAACAAGAGATGAAGAAACGATGGTACACTTCATTTCAGAAAGAGGTTCAAAATGGAAAAGATTGACAGACGCCGCAAGTATGTCCTTGTTCTGGATATTGAAACGGCAAACATTACTGAGGACGCCCTTGCTTATGATGTAGGTTTTGCGGTGGCTGATAAAAAAGGTCATATCTACGAAACCCATTCTTACATGGTCGCTGAAATGTTCCTTGACAATTATAACAAGCCCTTGATGGATACTGCCTATTATGCTAAGAAACTTCCTAAGTATTGGGAAGATTACAAGGCAGGTAAGCGCAAGTTGGCTAAGATTTTGACGATCCGCCGTATTGTTCGACAAGTGATGGAAAAATATCGTATTATTGATGTTTTCGCCTACAATGCAAACTTTGACAAGTCTGGTCTTGACAGAACTGTTAGATACTTGACTAAATCCGAGGTTCGCTTCTTTTTCCCCTATGGTACAAAAATCCATTGCATTTGGCACATGGCAACGCAAGTTATTTGTCAGCAAAAAACCTATTTCAAAAAGGCGATTGCTCACAAGTGGATTTCCGCAAAAGGCAATTTACAGACTTCAGCAGAACTGGTATTTGCTTACATTTCCGGCAACCCTGATTTTCAAGAGGAACACACCGGACTGGAAGATGTTACCATTGAAGTAAAAATTATGGCTAAGTGCTTTGCACAGCACAAGAAAATGAAAACCAATATTTACCGGCGCTGTTGGGCGATTCCGCAAAATTCTTTCAAGGAATTTGCGGAAACCGCTTGACAAAAGCAAGAAGGTATGATATACTTTAGATACAGTAAAGGAAAGGAGAACAAAAGAGAATGAATTGGAAAGAGCTGGTAGGACTCGTCGACCAAGTGTTTGATGATGTTGTGCGGGAAGATGGTGCAGAGTTCATTATTTGTCCCGAATGTGGCGAACCGATTTATGAACAGGACTACAAGGGAAATAACCTTTGTCCCTGTTGTGAGTTCGATTTCTCGGAAGTGTAAAACTTCCGAGAAAAGAAAAAAAGTGCTTGACAAACTTCAAAACCTATGATATAATAAGTATGTAATCAAGGGAAACCTTGTTACAAATAAAAAATTTGGGTAGCGACCTACGCTGAAAGGATATGATTTTATGGCTAAGAAGACTAAGAAGATTAACCCCAAGGACACCCAGAAGAACGAGGTCATGACTGTGGTTCGTGAGGCTCTTGCGAACGCTGGTTATGAGATTCTCGACGGTGAGGATTTCGCAATGACTAAGGGCACGGTTGTTGTTCGTGCGGGCGTGTGCGATGTCCAGTTGAAACCCATCACCCCGAAAGCTGGTATTGACCGCTACGAAGTGGTGGACGATGACGCCGAGTAAGGTAAAAATTGGGAGAGAGAAATCTCTCCCCTTTTTTTGTGCATTTTTACCTATTGACAAAACCAAAAATTTGTGATATAATTCGGCCCGGCGCTGGCGCCGGCTAAATCTGTCAAGTGGTAGGTTGCACAAATTTTGGAGCAGAATTTTGTGCATTTTGACGATTGACAAAATTCCCAAAATACGATATAATATATTTACAGTAAAGGAAAAGAGGTAATACTTATGAACATGAACTTACTTTTAATTTTCGTTGCGCTCTCGATTGTCAATGTGGTATTTTCTACCATTAAGAGCATTGTAACCATCAAGTCCGGTCCTTGGGTGGCGAGCATTGTTTCCGCCCTCTACTACGGTTATTATAACATCGTTCTGATTTACACTGTCGCAGATTTTCCTCTGTGGCAGAAAGTAGTAGTAACTGCGGGTTGTAACCTTGTCGGCGTTTTCATTGTAAAATACGGCGAGGAAAAAGCAAGAAAAGACAAACTCTGGAAAGTTGAATTGACTGTCCCGACTGAATATAAAAACGCTGTTGATTTTGACCTACGGACTGTTCCTCATTCTTACATTGAGTTAAGCGACAAACATACGCTGTTCAATTTCTATTGCGCTACACAGGCAGACAGCGCAAAAGTCAAGACTATTGCAAATCAGTATGAAGCAAAATATTTCGTAGCAGAAAGCAAAAATCTTTAAGAAAGGGGTTGACAAAACCCCTTCCCCATGATATAATAAGAGTACAAAAGGGAAAGGAAGTGGAACACAATGACCTTAGAGGAAGTCATTAAGGTTCTGGAAACCATGCCTGCCGCAGACCATTTCTTTGACTTTGGTAAGTTTGCCGCAGAACATGGTTGGAAGTCTGCAAGTGGTGCTACTAAGTTCTGTTACATTATTCCCGACGCTGATTTTGTTATCAAGTTCTGCCGGAACAACAAGCGTCACAATGAGTGCGAACAGGAAGCAAGAGCCTATCAAAGCGGGAAAAAGTATGGGATTGAGCGTGTTCTGCTTGAAACCCGTTTTGTGTATGAAAGTCCGAATGGTACTCGGTTTTTCATGCAACCTAAGATTTCTGAAAGCCACGATAGAGTAAGTCGCAAGACCAGACAGAAAGCAATCCGCATTAACAAGACTGTGCGCCCTAAGATGTGCGAGAAAATCCGTTCTGGTATGTACTACGATGACCTTGACAGAAATTGGTTATCAATGGTAATTTCTCTGTATGGCAAGCGGTTTTGCCGTTCTCTTGAACAATGGTCGAAAGAAAATCGTGTGAATGACCTGCACAATGCCAACATTGGTTATATCAAGGGAAAGCCTGTCATTCTGGATTATTCTGGTTACTGCAATTTCTGAAAAAGGGGTTGACAAAAACAGCCCCATGTGCTATAATAAGAGCATGAAAGAGGGGATGTCACTTGATTGCCGACAACTGAATAAAGTTTTGAAAAGGTTGTGATAAAAGTGATTGAAATTAGACCTCCTTGAAACCTCACTCTATTGATTAAACTTTTTTATTGATTTATTTTTATTAGATTATAGCTTCGGCTATAATCGAGGTGAGTTTTTTTGAATGTTATTTCTCTCCACCGAGGTTCAGTGATAGGAACCGAAAAGAAAACTTTCGCGGCTTAGTTCTTTATGGTGTATTTCTTGGCAGTCGCTTCTAAGATGGGAGCCGAAGAAAACCCCTCTGATGGTGCGCAACATCGGAGCTTTAAGAACCAGATTTTGGGACGCTGAAATCTGGTTCTTTTTTTTTGTACATTTTGCCTATTGACACAAAAGAAAAAAGGGAGTATAATTTGGGTCGCCCGCACGCGGGCGCTAAAATTCTATTATACCACGCCGCAGCAATTTTGTCAATAGTAATTTCGCATAAAAGAAAGATAAAATTTATCCCGAAATTCGTCATTTTGCCACTTGTAATCTGGGGTCAGATTTGATATACTATAATTGTTCCAAGGGAGGGCGCAAGGTCAAGACCTCCAAAAAAAGTTTTCAGAAAATCAAAAAACCTCTTGACAAAACCTCAAGCCTATGATATAATAAAGATACAGTAAGGGAGAGGAAAGCAAGAGAGAGGTCAAAAGATTTCTCAAAACTTTCAAAAAAAGTTCTTGACAAACCGCCTAAACTGTGGTACAATATAATCACAGGGAAGGAAAACCCAACAAACCAGAAAGGAATTGATACTATGGCTAACAAGAAAATGAAGAAGGTCAACCCCAAGGATACCGCCAAGAAGGAGATTATGGAAGTCATTTCCAAGGCTCTGGCGGCTGCTGGCTACGATGTGACTGATGGCGAGGACTACGCCATGACCAAGGGCACGATTGTGGCTCACCACGCCACCTGTGATGTGCAGATTAAGCCTATCACGCCCAAGGCAGGCGTTGATCGCTACGAGATCGTAGAGGACGAGGAGGGCTAAGCCCTCCCTTCCTCCCCTCAAAAAAATCGAAAAAACCTCTTGACAAAACTCTGATTATCTGATATAATAAGTACATAAAGAGGAAGGAAACCTCCCAAACCAGAAAGGAAAACACTATGGCTAAGAAGATGAAGAAGGTTAACCCGAAGGACACCGCTAAGACGACTCTGATGACTACCATTCGTGAGAGCCTGGAACAGCTGGAAATCTCTGTAGAGGACGGCGTTGAGTATGGCTTCACCAAGGGTACTCTGGTTATCCACGCACCGGAGTGCGATATTCAGCTGAAGCCGATTACTCCCAAGGCTGGCATTGACCGCTATGTCAAGGACGAGGAGGAGGAGGAGTAATCCTCCCCTTCCCGAAAAAAGTCTTGACAAAAGCACTTCCATGTGCTATACTAATATCAGAAAGGAAAGGTGATAAGTATGGCAAAGAAACTCTCTGACAAGGAAAAGGAAATCCGCAAGAACATGGAAGTGCTTGCTATTTCCAGAGCAGAAGCAGAAGAACTGTATGCGTTTGACCATGATGAGGTTGAAAACGCAGAAGCCGAGGCTCTAACCGAAAAGGCAGAGAAAGCAACAAAAGCAAAGAAAAAGGGGTCTGCGCTTGACAAGGTTCGCAACCTTAAAGCCAAGAAGAAGAAAGACGAAAGCAAGCAAGCAATCGTCAATCTTGTGTTTGAAGCTGTCAAGGGTTCGCCGTTGATAGTCTTTCCGCAGGAAATGACTGGAACGAAAATTTCTTTCATGGATACGATGGGAAACTATTACAGCGTAGCAGTAACCAAACACAAAGCGGCTCCCGATGGTTTTAAGGGGTGTGAGTAATGGCAAAGACTTCCAGATTTGCGGACTTACCTACCGCAAAGAAACAAAAGAATGGTAAAGACTTCCAGTATGTTTATTTCCTGCGGATTGGCGACCCGCAGGAAAGACTTTTCAAGATTGGAACAACAAACGATCCACGCCGCAGAATGTTGGAACACGAAAGGAATTATAAAAAGCCTGTAACTGTTCTGTGGCTCTCTCCCAAGTTGCGTGGGCGGTTTACCTCTCTGAAAGTCGAAGAGGACAACAAAGAAAAGTGGATTGCTGGAACTAACTGGGAATACTTGCGGAATGACCGTTTTATTATTCCTCCAGAAGTTGACAGTATAAAAATCACAATTAAAAAGGATTATTTTGTGCAACTTGCATAAAAGCTCTTTTTGTAGGACTGACCAAAAAGTCAGTCCTATTTTTGTACATTTTTATCTCTTGACAAAAGTAGAAAAATGTGGTATAATTTCGGCCGGTCGTGCGCGACCGCTGAATTTGTCAATAGGCACATTAGCTAATTTTCTGCACTTCATTTTGTGCATTTTGCCATGTTGACTTTTTCCCGGAATTATGGTATTATAATAATACAGAAAGGGAGTGCAACACATGAGAGATTTTAATTGGGAACAGACCCTTTGGGCGGTTGTTAAAGACGATGGTTCTTTTGCTGGCGTCCCTTGTACTGGTTATGAAGAAGCTCTTCAACTTGCGGCTCAGCATGAGGGCGCGAAGATTTTCCAGCTTTGCCCAGAGTTCGACTTTGATGATGAACCCGATGATATTGATGATGATTGCGGGTTTGACCCTTACGAGGGTTGTTTCACTTTTGATTGCTGAAAGGAGAAAATGTTATGACTGAAAAGAATTGGAATGAGTTCCTTGGTCAGTTTTTCCACTGCTACGAGGATGAAAATGGGAATCGCCCTTGTGACAATGGTTGTGTTTGTGACAACTGCATGACCGATGAAGCTATCAAAAACTGGGAAGATTTTCATAAAGAGTAACAAGAAAGAGAGGTTTTTACCTCTCTTTTTTTTTGTGTATTTTGCCTATTGACAAATGCGACTCGGCGTGTTATAATTAAAAGGGGAAATTTGACTCGGCCGCGCTTGGGCGGTTTCCGTCGACACGTCGCCTATATGCAAATTTTCCATGGACTTTGTCGATTTTTTTAGACGCCCCATTTTTTCCCGAAACTCAAGCCGACGCGTCACTCATAAACGATTTCACCAGGGACATTGTCGCTTCATTTTGACACGCCCAAAATTTTGTGCAAATTGTATATTGACATTTATTATTTTTTGTAGTATAATATATATAGAAACAAAAGGAAAGAATAAATTATTAAAAGGGAGAGTGTTCTATATGGCTAACAAGAATGTGACTAAGAAGATGCTCGCTGAAAAAGACGCTGAGATTAAGAAGAACATGGAAATCCTCGGTATCTCTCGTGAGGAAGCTGAGGAGATGTGGGCTTTCGATCATGATGAGATGGATTGCGAAGAGGTCGATGTCATCGAAGAGAAGATTAAGGAAAACCAGAAGACTGATAAGAAGAAGTCTGGCGGCAGCCCGCTTGACAAAGTGCGTAACATGAAGGCTAAGAAAAAGGCTGATGCTGAGAAGCATGGCATTATTCAGGCTGTTTTTGACTTCCTGCGCTCTATGGGCGATGCTGGTTCTATCGTTTCGCCGCAGGAGATGTCCACTACTAAGATGTCTTTTAAGGGTGTCAATGGTGGTTATTACACTGTGACTATCACTAAGCACAAGAGCTGCCCCGATGGTTATAAGGAGAACTAAACAAGAGAAGAAAGAAACACCCTTCTTCTCTCTTGAAATTTTCTGATTTTTATTATATAATATATATACAGTAAGGGAAGAAAAATAAAAACAAAAGCAACGGGTTTGAAAAGGAGAAAATACTTATGCTGACTGTTCAGACTGATGAAAAGAAGACCCTGTTTGTGTGCGAAAGCTGCGGCTGTGTGCATACCAAGGAAGATGAAGTGTTTCACCTTGGCGGCGTAGAGCTGTGTACGGATTGCGCCAATCTGGTTTCTATTGATGACCCCGGTTGTCATTTTCAGTGCGGCGAGTGTTATGGGAATTGTCTCCTGCTCTCCGATGCAAGACCTTATGTTTCTTGAAATTTTCTGATTTTTATTGTATAATATATATACAGTAAGAGAAAGATAAACTTTATATATTGTGGAAGTTAGCTTGATGGAGATTTTCATTATAAGGTTCTAATGGAACCGAGGGTGCTAACGAAGAGTGGGGTGGGTTCCCCGCTTGACACTTCAAAAATTTTATTGTATAATATATATACAATAAAGGAAGAAAAAGTTTGGGCGAAGCAATTAAAAAACTTCTTCTGAATTAGCAATTAACTTGAAATCCTCTAAATTTTATGATATAATATATTATAAGGTTAAGAGAGAACGAAAAAAATTGAAAGAATTTTTGAAGGATTTTTGAAAGAAAATCTTGAAGAAATTTTCCAAAAAAAATGAGCGTGTAGCATAGCCGGTTAATGCACTTGCCTTTTAAGCAAGATACCGTGGGTTCGAATCCCACCACGCTCACCAAGTTCTTAATTGACAATTCCTTATTTTTAGTATATAATATATATACAAGGTAAGGAAAAAGAAAAAAAATAAATATGCTCCTGTGGTGGAAATGGTAGACACCGGGGACTTAAAATCCCCTGCTGGTGACAGCGTACCGGTTCGAGTCCGGTCAGGAGTACCATTAATCCAATAAAATTTATTATTATTAAAAGGAGATGTCATTTATGGCTAAGAAGACTGCTAAGAAGGTTGACGTTAAGAAGGTTTCCAAGCTGGAACTGTCCAAGCTGCTGGCTGATTTCCTGCTGGAGAAGGGTGTGGCTGTCCACACTAATGCCGAGGATTATGGCTTTACCGAGGGCACTCTGGTTGTTGAGACCGAGGCTTGTGATGTGCAGGTGAAGTTCATCACTCCTAAGGCTGGTGTCACTAAGTATGAGGTTGTGTCTGAGGATGAGGACGCTGCCGAGTAAACAAAAGGGGAGGTAACTCCTCCCCTCAATATTGGGGCATAGCTCAATCGGTTAGAGCCGACGACTTATAATCGTCAGATGCGGGTTCAAGTCCCGATGCTCCAACCATTTGGATTTGTAGCTCAACTGGTAGAGCGTTAGCCTGAAGAGCTAAGCGTAGCAGGTTCGACCCCTGCCAAATCCACCAAAGCCACGCCAGAAAAGGCTTCGAACTGGCAACATGGTACGGTTGACCCCAGTATGGTGCGGGGCCTGGTCTTGAAAACCAGTGGGCGTGATGAGCGCTTTCAGAGTTCGAATCTCTGTCGTACCGCCAATATGCTCTATTAGCCCAATTGGAAGAGGCAACAGATTTAAGCTCTGTTAAGTGTGGGTTCGAATCCCACATAGAGTACCAAAGACGCATACAGCAATATTACTTTGTAAGTAATTTAGCTCATTTGGTAGAGCATCAAACTTGTAATTTGACTGTAGTTGGTTCAAATCCAACAATTCACTTATACTGCGTCTTGAATTGACATCTCCCAAAAAATAGTTTATAATTAACTACAAACAAAAGATAAGACACATACAGCTAAAATTTTGAAAATAATTTTTACGGCAAATAAAAAACATTTCAAAAAATGTGTCTTGTATATGGTCCCATCGACAAGTGGTCTAAGTCATCGGCCCTTCAAGCCGGAGTCACGGGTTCAAATCCCGTTGGGACTACCATTTGGTGCTGTAGCATAGCGGCTAATGCGCCTGACTGTCTCTCAGGTTATCATGGGTTCGAGTCCCATCAGCATCGCCACGGTTTCTTTGAAACCGAAAATTTTCCCCTTTCCTTTCCCTATCTCGGTGAGAGTTATCCCCCTTAGCTCTCACCATCCCTATGGTTGAGTGGCGCAATCGGCAGACGCGTCAGTCTTAGAAACTGAATTTTAGGGGTTCGAGTCCCCTCTCAACCACCATTATTCCGGGAAGTAGCGTACTAAGGTAGGTACCCCAGTCTGTAAAACTGGTGCTCTAACGAGCCTGAGTGGGTTCAATTCCCTCTTTCCCGACCATTTAATTATAAAACAATAGAAAGGAAGTAACAATTATGTATGCAACTAAGGTTCGGACAACTGAGGAGGCCATTAACGCTGCGACTGACAGACTGGCTTCAGATATTACTACTCTCGCAGGTAAGCGAGATGTGGCACTGAGTGCTTTCCGTCAGGCGGCTACAGATCTGGACAATATCAATAGTGGACTGAGAGATAAGATTAACAAGTTCAATGATCTCACAGCGTTCATTGATTCTCAGCGTTCTACTGCTTCACAGATTATCGAGGACAATGATAAGGTGCGCAAGCGTATCCTCGACATCATCAGTGAGTAAGTAGTTTATATATAAAGTTTGTCTGAAACTCTACTAATATGCGCGAGGGTTTCCCCTTGGGTCTTTGGAGCGCATTTTCTATATATTTTATATTGCGGGCAGGACAAGTGGTTAAGTCACCAGCCTCATAAGCTGAGAGGATTGGGTTCGATTCCCAAGCCCGCAACCATAACCATTATTATTAAAAGAAGTTAATGAGTTAGTAGTTAGTAGTTAAATATTATGAATAATGGTTATTTAGTTTAAAGTTTGGATTATTTGTATGACTGCGTATAGCGCGTGCGCGTGGCAACATTTAAGTATTACAGGTGTCTACTTATTAGAACCGAGTTATTATTTCACTTTAAAATAATCGTTTTATATCTTTATCGTTAAAAGGTATCCCTATGGAGGTCTGGGTGATTGGCTCCTCCCATTTGCTGGCGTGGCGCAATTGGTAGCGCAGGTGCTTTGTAATCATCAGGTTGCAGGTTCAAGTCCTGTCGCCAGCTCCATTCATTTGAAAATTTCAAAAATTTATGTTATAATATATTATAAGGTAAGGGGAGGAAATTAAAAATGAAACTTTTTCATTATGAAATTCATCTGGTCAGTGAGCATGATAATTCGTACAACAAGATTAAAGGTGTTGTGATGGCTAAGAATATCATGGGCGCTATGAACAAGCTGAATGAATATTATGCTGATGATGGTGACGCTATTGTTGTTGCCAATTTGGTTGAAGAAGATAATATTCCTTATGAGTTGTCTTGCGAAGAGTTCTAACGCATTCGGCCCGTTCGTCTAATGGTTTAGGATAGTAGATTCTCAATCTATTGATATTAGGTTCGAATCCTATACGGGTCACCAGAGTCGAGTTTGGAAGTAGCGCCGCGACTTTAACCCTAAACTTCCATTTATGCGGTATTGGTGTAATGGTAGCATTACTGTCTTCCAAACAGTCGGTGAGGGTTCAAATCCCTTATATCGCTCCAAAAATCCATTTCTTTTGGGACATTAGCGCAACTGGAAGAACACCTGCTTTGCACGCAGGAGGTTATCGGTTCAAGTCCGATATGTTCCACCATAAACCTGGGTTGTATTCAATAGGAGGATAAAATGCCGAATATATGAAATTGTGGTAGTGAGAACTTGCCCGCCCAAGAAAGTTTTCTCCAAGTGAGGTCCAAACTCATTTGGGATATATATTGGCGTATAGCTCAATAGGTAGAGCATCAGACTGTTAATCTGAGGGTTGTGAGTTCGAGTCTCACTGTGCCAGCCAATGGCAGTAGTTGAAATCGCCAGCCAAAGAGTAGCGCAAAGTTCAACCAGTTCATATTGTTGGTAAAATATAAACCGCAACTCCTTTATGAACTTATTTATTAAATTATTTTTTAAATTAAGATATTAAAATTGGAAAGAGTTGATAGAGATTTTAATATCGAGAACAATAGAAGTAGTAATGAGGTGCGGCAGGCGCGGCAATGCAAACCAACTCATTGAGTGTTTCGGCATTAAGTAGTGAATCTTCTATTGTTTTTTATCGAGGTGTAGTTCAGTTGGAAGAACGCGGCATTTGGGATGCTGAGGCCCAGGGTTCGAGTCCCTGCACTTCGACCACATAAGACACATCCAGCGATTTTTGTTTAAGATATTTAATGCTTGAAGAAGATTCTTAATGTGTCTTGATAATTAGTATTTTCCTTTCTGTTGAAGAGTAGTAAGATTAAGTTCTTACTACTTTTTTTTATGCGCCAAAATCCTTTATCATTCTCTCTAAAATTTATAGCTACAACATAAAAATTTGAAGCTGAGAGATAAGCTAAAAATTTTTTATGACTCATTATTCAGATGAAAATTTTCTAAAGGAAAAATCAAAAGAAAACTAAAAAAATGCGGCAATCATTATAATTTATACGCTAAAATATTCTTCCTTTTGTTGATTTTTGTTATAGTTCAGCTATATTTCTCGGTTCTGAGAGATAAATGAGGTCTTTTGGCGCGAATAACTGGTCATTTTTCTGATTTTAAGGCGCAAATGAAGGATTATTACCGACAACGAGCGTCAATTTTACCATATTTTTATAGGCAAGTCAAGAGAAAAGTGAAATTTTTTCGATTTTTTCCAATAAATTTCCCATAATTCCCGAAAATCAATCTCATTAGCACTAATTTGTTATAGCTGAACTATGAAATTTGAAGCTGAGAAACAAGAGAAAAAGAAAATATGAGTAATTGGTAGGGTGGTTATTTTTCGTTCGCTAAAATCAAGAGAGAAGAAAATTAAACTAAAAATGCGGCCATAGGCAAAATTTTGAGGGACATTACCAGTAAAATGTTGTAGCTGAGATATGCTCTCGTTTACGCTACGGAGAAAAATTTTGGTAGCATGAAGAAGAAGTAGGGCAGAAAGAAAAAGGTTGATAAGGGAGACGATAACGATAAAAATTTATGTTGACAAGTCGAAGAAGATTTGGCACCTCCACTTGACAATTTTATAATTTTAGATTTTTTAGAATTCCACTTGACAATTTT
>OIWO01000077.1_pt1 | contig 118495 bp, 110 predicted proteins | sample 1587641 | NCBI WGS metagenome assembly OIWO01 (sample SAMEA3888924, study PRJEB22519) | human gut metagenome | biome: human gut; feature: human-associated habitat; material: faeces | place: Denmark | collected 2010
CACCGGATGCGGCTGCGCCGGACGCGCGGGGCGCTGTCCTTCCGACTGCACCGGATGCGGCTGCGCCGGACGCGCGGGGCGCTGTCCTTCTGGCTGCACCGGACGCGGCTGGGCCGGGCGGCGGCGGGCTGGCTGTGCAGCTGCCGGACGCTGCTGGGCCGGACGCTGCGGACGGGACGAATCCCGCTCATCGCGGAACAGCTCATCAAAGTTCTTAAAGTGATCAGACATGGTTCGGTCTCCCTGTCAACATGGAATTCGTCCCTGCCGCCCACACGGCGGAGGAACCCCCATGCCCCGAGGGGCATAAGATAAGGCGACGGACGGAAACGGCGCCGTTTCTCCGGTCACGCCGGAAAACATTGCGCCAGATCCATGCACCGCGCGGGGTCTGGCCACGCAAAAATCAGTTGCGCGGAGAAAGGGTTTTGGTTATGTGCTGCGGAAATAATAATAGCTGTCTCTGGATCATCCTCATTCTGATCCTGCTCTTCTGCTGCGGCGGCTGGGGCAACTGCGGCTGCGAGAACAACAACAATAACGGCTGCGGCTGCGGCTGCTAACGGCCGGTGAAGGATCGGGGCTCCTCCGGGAGCCCCGGTTTTTCCTGTGGGCAAAAAACGCCGTCCTCGGTTATGACGGCGGAAACCGGCACATCGTTCCACTCCGCCGGCAGCGCGTCGAGCAGAAACGCCGCGCGGATCAGCCCCACGGTGCAGCAGTCCACACGCGCCAAAAAGCGGTCATAGTACCCGCCGCCACGGCCGAGACGCCGTCCTGCGCGGTCATACGCCAGCGCCGGGACGAGTATCAGGTCACCGGACTGCGGCAATAGGATCTGCGCGCCGCGCGGCGGTTCCGGGATGCCGAAGCGCCCGGGCACGAGCGCGCCGTCATAGCGCGCAAACTGCATTCGCCCGTCCGGCTGCGTGACCGGAAGCGCGACCGTCTTGCCGCGCCGCCGCGCCTGCGCAAGGATGGCATGCGTGTCCACCTCGGGCACAACGCTGCAGTAGGCAAAGATCCGCTCCGCCGCCTGAAACGCCGGCAGCGAGAGCACCTGCTGCGTGATGCGCACATCGCACGCGGCGTTCTCCGCCGGGTCGCTCTGCGAAAGCCGGGCGCGCAGCTGCGCGCGCATGGCATCCTTTTCCCCGGAAATGCTCACAGCGCGCTTCGGATGATGGAGAAGATCTCCTCGTGCTTTTCTTCCAGCTCGCGCTCCGCGCCGTCTTTCATGAACGGCACGACCGTCCATCCGTAATGTGCGGCAGCGAGGCGACCGATGCGCAGGCAGTTTTCCAGATAGGCCACGTCCTGCTCATGAATATCGGCCTTCGTGTTGTGCTTTTCCTGCCGGTGCTGCATCCGCTTGAGCGAGGTCGGCAGGTCGACATCCAGATAGAGCACCAGATCCGGGCGCGGCAGGCCCATCTTGCCATACTCCAGATCGTACAGCCAGTCAAAAAAGGCCGGCAGCTCCGCCTCCGGGAGCTTGGAGCCCTGATGGATGGCGTTCGAAGTCGTGTAGCGGTCTGAGAGGATCAGGCCACCGTTTTCATAGATCTCGCCCCAGTCGGTGCGGTAAGACGCGTAGCGGTCGACCGCGAAAAACGTGGACGCGGCATACGCATTGACATCCGACGGGTGCGCGCCGAACGCGCCGTTGAGATACATGCGGATGAGCGCCGACGACTCCTGGTCGTAGCGTGGAAAGACGATGTGGTGATAGGCCATGCCCATCTCGTCAAAACGAGCGCACAGGCGGCGGTACTGCGCGGATTTTCCGCTGCCGTCAATGCCCTCCAGTACAATCAGTTTACCTTTCGCCATGGCGTTTCTTCCCCCGGAGCTTGCAGCCGATGGCCGCAAACAGGAATTTCGGCAGCTTCATCATGCGGCCGATACGCTTCGGCTCTTTAACGAGCCGGTAAAACCACTCGAGCCCGAGCTTCTGGAAAAACTTCGGCGCGCGCTTGACATTGCCGGCGAACACGTCCAGACTGCCGCCGAGACCGGCCATGAGGCCGACGCGAAGACGCGGCGCGTTGCGCTGCATCCAGAGCTCCTGCTTCGGCGCGCCGAGGCACACGAGCAGCAGATCCGGCTGCGCGGCGTTGATTTTTTCCACCACGGGGTCATCATCCTGAAAATAGCCGTCGTTCGTCCCGGCGATGACGAGACCGGGAAAGCGCGCGCGCATTTTCTCCGCCGCCGCATCTGCGACACCCGGCTTGGCGCCCAGCAGGAACACGCTCTTGCCCTCCTGCCCCATCTGCGCCATCAGCGCCGAGGCAAAGTCGATGCCCGGCAGCTTTGCACGCAGCGGCGTGCCGAGAATTTTCGCGCCGTAGATCACACCGATGCCGTCCGGCAGGACAAGGTCCGCACCCTGCACGGCCTGCATGGCCGCGGGATCTTCGCGGCAGAGCATCACAATCTCCGGATTCGGCGTGACGACATAGGCCGCGCGCCGCTCCGCCATCAGGTCACGCGCACGCGCGACCGCTTCGTCCATCGTCAGGCTGTCAAACCCGACGCCCACTACATCAATTCGCATGAAAACCTGTTTCCTCCGTTATACCTGAGCAAAGACTTCGCCGATCTTCTCATGGATGATGAGATTTGCCTGATCGTCATACGGTGTGGCGCTGCGGTTGATGAGCACCAACTTATTGCCCCGGTAGTAATTCAAAAGTCCCGCCGCGGGGTACACGGCCAGCGACGTGCCGCCGACGATGAGCACCTCCGCCTCGCGGATGTAATGGACCGCCCTGGACACGACATCGTCGTCCAGGCACTCCTCATAAAACACGATATCCGGCCGGATGATGCCGCCGCAGTCGCAGTGCGGCACACCGGTGCCGTGGTTGACGCGCTCCGCCGGATACGGCCGGCCGCAGCGCATGCAGTAGCAGCGGTGGATGCTGCCGTGCAGCTCGAGCACATTCTTGCTCCCGGCCGCCTGATGCAGGCCGTCGATATTCTGCGTGATGACCGCCTGGAGCTTGCCCTCGCGCTCCAGCTCCGCCAGGCGCAGGTGGGCGCGGTTGGGCTTGGCCCCGTCGACAACGAGCTTGTCCCGGTGAAATTTGTAGTACTCCTCCGGGTGCGCCATGAAGAAGGAATGGCTCAGGATCGTCTCGGGCGGATAATCATATTTCTGGTTATACAGGCCGTCCACACTGCGAAAATCCGGGATGCCGCTCTCGGTCGAGACGCCGGCACCGCCGAAAAACACGATCCGGTCGCTGCCGTCGATCCACTGTTTTAGCTGCTGAATGTTGTCCATGGACACTGCCTCCTGTTACACTGCCCCGCAAATGGGGTGTTTTTATCATACAACGCTTCGCGCGCCCGGTCAACTTTGCGCGAGCAGAAAGCGCTCAATGGCCTCGGCCACACCGTCGTGGTCACAGTCGGGCATGACGTACCGTGCCGCATCCTTCACGTCCGCAATGGCGTTACCCATTGCAAGCGGCAGACCGGCGTCCCGAAGGAGCGGGCGGTCGTTTTCCGAGTCGCCGATGGCGATCGTGGCGCTGATGGGGATATTCAGGCAGCGGCACAGCGCCTGCAGACCGCTCCCCTTATCGACGCCGATGGCGTTGACCTCCACGCCCGCGCTCTCGCACGGGACGACCCAGGCATGCACATCCTGCACACGCGCGAGAAACTTGGCGCGCTCGGCGGAATCGACAAAATAAAAGTCCAACTTTTCCACCGGATAGGGCGCGGCGAGAAAGCGCTGCTCCATCGCCTCACAGGCCGTGCAGTGGGATTTGAAATTGTCCACATAGGCGTCCATGCCAAAGTGCTGCGGATCATTCAGAAGCTCCGGGCGATAGATTGCCTCGCCATTGGAGAAGATGATCGGGAACCCGTCGAGCCCCTCGAACGCGCGGACAAGCTCCGCTGCGACATCTGCCGGGAGATCCTGCGCCGAGATGATCCGATCCTGCGCGCAATCGGCCACGGCGGCGCCGCTGGACGTGATGGCATAGCGCATGGCCGGAAACTGCGCCATATACGGCACGATCTGCCGGTAGCAGCGGCCGGTCGTCATGACGACGTGATACCCGCGCGCGAGCGCAGCGGTGACGGCGGCCTCCGTGCGCGGTGTGATCTCCTTATTGGAATTAAGCAATGTGCCGTCCATATCGACGGCGATGAGCTGATATGCCATGAAAAGTTCCTTTCTGCACAATTTCACAGTGTATATTGTACCCGTTTCGCCCCGGCATGTCAACCAGACGGTGGGACTTGAACCCACACGCCAAAGCAGCTATAATGGCGGCAGACCGATTTTTAAGGAGCTACCGCCATGTATGTTGACCAGAATTTATATCACGGCCGCCCGGCAAGCGGGCAGCGGCTGGACAAGGAGCTGCGCTGCTATGACCTGCTCGACCGGCTGGGTCTCGCCTACGACCGGGCCGATCACGACGCCGCCGACACGATCGAGGCCTGCGCCGCCGTGGAGGACGTGCTCGGTGCCGGGATCTGCAAGAATCTCTTTCTCACGAACCGGCAGCAGACGGCATTTTACCTGCTGCTGATGCCGGGGCACAAGCCGTTTCGCACGAAGGATCTCTCGCACCAGATCGGCAGTGCGCGGCTGTCATTCGCAGCGTCGGAGCATATGCTCGAGCTGCTGGACATCACGCCCGGCTCCGTGAGCGTGCTGGGGCTGATGAATGACCATGACGGGCGTGTGCGCCTGCTCATCGACCGCGACCTGCTGAAGGATGCGTACCTCTGCTGCCACCCGTGTATCAACACCTCCACGCTCAAGCTGCGCATGACGGACGCCGTTGACGTGCTGATCCCGGAACTGGCGCATACTCCGACGTATGTGGACCTGCCGGTGTATGCACAGCAAGGCTGAAAAAGTGCAAAGAAAAATCCTGCATCCTCGGATGCAGGATTTTTTGTTTGCATTAGTAGTAACGCTTATTCTTGTTCTTGCGTGCAGCCTCCGACTTTTTGCGGCGACGAACGCTGGGGCTCTGGTAGTACTCCTTGCGGCGCAGATCAGACATGACGCCGGCCTTGGCACAGCTGCGCTTAAATCTCTTGAGCGCGTTGTCCAGAGACTCATTCTCCTTGACGTAGATTTCAGACATTTTATTCCCTCCCTCCAAATACGCCTTGCGGCGCTTCAAGGGCCATCATGCATGGCTTTAGCGTTAATATTATAATTGCAATGATCGCAGATGTCAAGATGAAGTTAGGCCTTCGGCTTCAAAATCAGGTTGACGAGCTTATTCGGGACGTGGATGACCTTCACGATCTGCATGCCTTCCATCTGGCGCTGGACCTTATCGAGCTGCAGCGCCGCGTCGACGACGGCCTGCTGGTCGCTGTCCTTGGCCACGGTGACGGTGCCCTTGAGCTTGCCGAGCACCTGCACGGCCATGGTGACGGTCGTGTCGACGGTCTTGGCCTCGTCATAGCTCGGCCAGTCGCACTGGCAGCACATCTTGCCGTACTTGGCGGCAAAGCCGAGCCGCTCCCAGAGCTCCTCGACGATGTGCGGCGCAAACGGGCTGAGCAGGAGCAGCAGCTGCTCCATGTCACCCTTCGTGCAGCCGTTGGCGGCAAACTCGTTAGCCATGGTCATCATGGACGCGATGGCAGTATTCATCTTCAGCTCGTCAATGTCCTCCGTGACCTTCTTGATGGTCTTGTGGATGATCGCCTCATTTTTGTCCGAAACGGCCAGGTCGTCCGTGCAGCTCTCGGCCAGGTTCCAGACGCGGTCGAGGAAGCGCTTCGATCCCTTGACGGCCTCGTTGGACCAGGTAACGGCCTTCTCAAAGTCGCCGATGAACATGATGTGCAGACGCATGGTGTCCGCTCCGTACTGGTCGACGATGTCGTTGGGGTTGACGACGTTGCCGCGGGACTTGGACATCTTCTCGCCGCCCTCGCCGAGGATCATGCCGTGGCTCGTGCGCTTCTGATACGGCTCCTTGGTCGGCACGACGCCGATGTCATACAGGAACTTGTGCCAGAACCGGCTGTAGAGCAGGTGGAGCGTGGTGTGCTCCATGCCGCCGTTGTACCAGTCGACCGGGCTCCAGTAGTCCAGCGCCTCCTTGGAGGCGAGTGCTTTGTCATTGTGCGGGTCCATGTAGCGCAGGAAATACCAGCTCGAGCCGGCCCACTGCGGCATGGTATCGGTCTCGCGCTTGGCGGGGCCGCCGCACTGCGGGCAGGTGGTGTTGACCCAGTCGGTCATCTTGCTCAGCGGGCTCTCGCCGTCGTCGGTGGGCTCATAGCTGTCCACCTGCGGGAGCACGAGCGGGAGCTGATCCTCCGGGATCGGCACCCAGCCGCACTTCGGGCAGTTGACGAGCGGGATCGGCTCGCCCCAGTAACGCTGGCGGCTGAAGACCCAGTCGCGCAGCTTGTAGTTGACTTTTTCCTTACCGATACCCTGCTCCACGACGTACTTCTTCATGGCGGGGATGGCTTCTTTGACGGTCATGCCGTTGAGGAAGCCGGAGTTGACCATGATGGCGCTGTCGTCCTTGGCGACGAAGGCTTCCTTCGTCACGTCGCCGCCGGCGACGACCTCGACGATCGGCAGGCCGAACTTCGTGGCGAACTCCCAGTCGCGCTGGTCGTGGCCCGGAACGCCCATGACGATGCCGGTGCCGTAACCCATGAGAACGTAGTCCGAGACGAACATGGGCAGTGCCTTGTGCGTCACGGGATTCATGACCTCGATGCCCTCGAGACGGACGCCGGTCTTTTCCTTGTTGAGCTCGCCGCGCTCAAAATCGGACTTGTGCGCAGCCTCTTCCTGATAAGCGGCGACGGCGTCCCAGTTGGCGATGTGCGGCTGCCACTGCTTGAGAAGCGGGTGCTCCGGCGAGATGACCATGTACGTCGTGCCGAAGAGCGTGTCGGCACGAGTGGTGTAGACGGTGATGTCGTCGCCGACGTTGGTCTTGAACGTGATCTCAGCGCCGGTGGAGCGGCCGATCCAGTTGCGCTGCTGGGTCTTGACGCGCTCGATGTAATCCACATCGTCCAGATCGTCGATCAGGCGCTGGGCGTACTTCGTGATGGCGAGCATCCACTGGCTCTTCTCCTTGCGCACGACCTCGCTGCCGCAGCGCTCGCAGACACCGTTGACGACCTCTTCGTTGGCGAGCACGCACTTGCAGCTCGTGCACCAGTTGACAGGCATGGTGGTCTTATAGGCCAGGCCGTGCTTATACATCTGCAGGAAAATCCACTGCGTCCACTTGTAGTAGGCAGGGTCGGTCGTATCGACCGCGCGGTCCCAGTCAAAGCTGTAGCCGAGCATCTTGAGCTGCTTGGTGAAGTTTGCAATGTTGTTTTTCGTCACAACGGCCGGGTGGATATGGTTCTTGATGGCATAGTTTTCGGTCGGCAGACCGAAGGCGTCAAAGCCGATCGGGAACAGAACGTTGTAGCCCTGCATCCGGCGCTTGCGGCAGATGATGTCCATCGCCGTGAACGGGCGCGGGTGTCCAACATGCAGACCCTGGCCGGAGGGATACGGAAACTCGATCAGACCATAAAACTTCGGCCGCGGGTCGCCGGTGATGGCTGCGAAAGGCTTTTCTTCCTCCCAGCGCGCCTGCCATTTTTTCTCGATCGCCTGGAAATCGTACTTCATAGCATTCACTTCTCTCTGAAAAATCAAAAAATCATAAGTAGATCGCGGGGCGGCGCAATCGTCGCCCCGGTTGGTTTTCTTTTGGCGCTCAGGCGCGCATGCCGGAGATGTCCACGACCTCCGCGTCGCTCCAGAGGCGCTCCAGATCATAAAACTTGCGTGCCTCGTCCTGGAACACGTGCACGATCACGCAGCCGTAGTCGAGCAGGACCCAGCTGCCGCTGCGGTGCCCCTCGCGGCGCAGGACCGGTTCGCCCACGTCGTCCGCCGCCGCTTCCACAGCGTCGGTCAGCGTCTTGACGTGCGTCGAGGAGCTAGCCGTGCAGATGACAAAATAGTCCGCCAGCGTCGTCAGTTCCCGGGTCTTGAGCAGCTGAATGTTCTCGCCCTTTTTTGCGTCCAGCGCCTTGACGATGACCGCAGCGAGCTCGTTAGCAGGCATCATAATGCTACATCCTTCCTTTTCGTTACCATTTGTTTGGGCCCTGGACGGTGCCGGAAGTGGCCACGACCTGCCCATTGGATTCATAGAGAATGTCCACATTCGCGGACGTGATCTCCGTTGTATACGGGTTGAGCCAGGTGTTGAGATACTCCAGCCACTCGTCCACGTGGATGAACACGTAGGACATGCCGTTTTTCACGCCGTTGTAGTTGGCCGGGATCGTCTCAAACGAGATGGCGCTTTCATCGAGCTTCAAAAACTCCTTGACGTAGAACATCACGTTGCCTGCCGACAGGTTCGTGGTGACTTCCTTCTCATAGATGTCAATGAGTTTGTTGAGGTTGGGGATGTTGTGCAGCTTCAAAAACTGGCTCATCATGGCCTTGATCATCTGGTGCTGCACGTCGATGCGGCCGATGTCGCCGTTGGCATACGTGTTGCGGAAGCGGAACACGCCCATGGTCTGATAGCCATTGAGGTGCTGATAGCCCTTCTGCACGTGGATGCTCAGGTTCTGACTGGGATCGTCATAGTCCATATCAACTGGGACGTCGAAGTCGATACCGCCCATGGCGTCAATGAGTTCGACGAACACCTCCACGTCAAAGAGCGCATAACTGTCGACCCGGTAGCCGAGAATTTGCTCCGCGCCGCCGATGAGCGCCTCCACGCCGTCCTTGCCGTTGTTCTCGGCCGCGGCGTAATACTGGTTCATCTTTTTGGGCCGGTAGGCCACATTCACAGCTGTGTCACGCGGGATGCTGACAAATTTCAGAGACTTGTTCTCCGTGTCGAGCATACCGACGAGCACAGTGTCCGTCAGGCCGGCCGCGCGGTCCTTGCCGGCGATAAGGAACGTGTAGCACCCCTTCTTGCGGCCGTCGGCGCTGACATCAACACCGTCGTCCGGATTACCGTCGCTCAGGCCGCCGGTCAGACTCGGCGGGCTGACCCAGTGGTTCATCAGGATCGCAAACTCGCCGATCAGCAGCGCCAGCACCACGACCACGATGACCGCGATGCGCACTTTTTTCTTTTTCTGGCGCCTGGCCTGCGACTGCTGCGCCTGCACGCGATGATTCACCGCCGCCGACGTCTCGGAAAACGGGGCGTCCTGAAAGCCGCTGCCGTCGTCATAACCTTCATCATAGCCGCCGTCGTAACGGTCGTAACCCTGATCGTCATATCCGCCGTAATCACCCGGATAGCGATCGTCACTCTGTCGTCTTTTCATTTTCTTTTTCCCTGCCCTGATACCAGTTTAATGCCTGCACCGTGTTCTCGTGCGGTGTGATGCCGCCGGCCTCCAGATCCTCAAGGCTCATCTTCAGCCCGAGCACCATGGCCGCGTCAAGATCGGTGTAAGCGAGCCGCCGCAGCTCGTCCACGCCGTCAAAGTCCCGCGACGGCTCAATGTAGTCGGCCATATACAGGACCTTTTCGAGCGTGGTCATATCGGGTTTTCCGGTCGTGTGCCAGCGGATGGCGTTTTCTATCTCAAGCGGCACGCCGAAACGGTCCTTAGCCACGGCAGCGCCGGTTTTGGCGTGCAGGAGCTTGGTGTTGGCCGTTTCGACCGTGTCGTTTATGATACCATATTTTTCAGACAATAGCAATTGGTCAGATAGCTCTAATTTTTTCGTGCAATCGTGCAGAATTCCGGCCTCTGCAGCAGCATCCGGGTCGCAGCCCCAGCGCTCGGCGAGCCGGCGCGCCTCGTGCTCGCAGCCCCAGACGTGGGAGATGCGACGCGGCTTGAGCATGGGGTAAGCCTGCTCGCGCAGCCAGTTGAGATCGGGCTTTGCGCCATAGAGCCGCTGCTGGATGATGTGTGCATACACATTGGGTGCAAGGTACTCGCTGCCCCGCCGCTGCGGCAGCAGCGCACGCACGGTCGTGCTCGTGACCGGGATCGGCTCGGCCGGCAGGGCGATAACGCGGGCGCCATACGTCTCGCGCAGGTAGGCGCTGAAGCGCTCCACTTCCGCGTGCTCATCGCCCGTGCGGGCGAGCGCGACAAGCGTCACCTGCCCGAGCAGATACCGAAAATCATGCCACTCCTCGAACGTCGTGAGCATATCCGTGCCGACGACGAGGTACAGCTCCGCGTCCGGATTGCACGCACACAGCTCGCGCACAGTGTCGGCCGTGTAGCTCTTGCCGGAGCGGTGCAGCTCCATGTCGGAGACCTCCACGCCCGGCTCGCCGGAGAAGGCCAGCATCGTCATGAGCAGGCGCTCCGCCGGCTCCGGGCTGCCCGCCGTCAGCTCCTTGTGCGGCGGGATACGGTCCGGGATGACAAGCGTCAGATCCGGCCGGATCGCCGCGCGCACCGCGCGCAGCGCGGCCGTATGTCCCAGATGTGGCGGGTTGAAGCTGCCGCCATAGATGCAGATCTTCATTTTTTCGCCTTATTCACGAGCTCGATCTTCGGCTTCTGCTCATTGCGCTTATAGAGCACGAACTTCGAGCCGATGACCTGCACGGGTTCGGCGCGGCAGACCTCGGCGAGCTGGTCGCACGCCTCGCGCGCGGTCAGGAGCGAGTTTTCGAGCACGCGGCCCTTGACGAGCTCACGCGCCTTGAGCGCGTCGCTCATCTGGGTGATGATGTTTTCCGTGATGCCGCCCTTGCCGATGTGGACAATGGTGTCCTCCGTCGCAGCGAGACCGCGCAGCTGGGCGCGCTGTTTACTTGTCAGCATAGTAGTTCCTCAATTCTTCTTTCAGGATTTTGAGCGCATTCCCGCGGTGGGAAATGGCGTTTTTCTCTTCCGGGCGCAGTTCCGCCATGGAGCAGGCATAGCCGTCCGGCTGGAACACGGGGTCATAGCCGAAACCATTTTCCCCGCGCGGCGCAAACAGGATGCTGCCCTCGCAGGTGCCGCGTGCGCGCAGGACATCCCCGTTCGGGAACGTGCAGCAGATGCACGACACGAACCGGGCCGCACGGTCGGTGCGGTCGCCGAGGTTATGGAGCAGGAGCGTGTAGCGCGCGGCGTCCGAGTCCTCGTGCCGGCCGGTATAACGCGCCGAGTGCACGCCGGGCGCGCCGCCGAGCGCATCGACCATGAGGCCGGAATCGTCCGCGACGGCGGGCTGCCCCGTCGCGCGGGTGACGGCAATGGCCTTCAGATAGGCGTTTTCCTCGAAGGTCTCCCCCGTCTCGTCCACTTCGAAGTGGCAGCCGGCCGCGCTCTGCGGGATGATCTCGATGCCCATATCCGCAAAGATGGCGCGAAACTCCTCAAGCTTATGTGCGTTGTTGCTCGCAAGGATCATGACAGCAGCGCCTCCACAAATTCCGCAGGCTTGAACTCCAGCAGGTCGTCGATCTGCTCGCCGACGCCGACGTATTTCACCGGCAGCTGCAGGTCGTTTGCGATGGCAAAGACGATGCCGCCCTTGGCCGTGCCGTCGAGCTTCGTGAGCACGATGCCGGTGAGGTCGGCCGTGTCGAGAAACTGCTTGGCCTGGATGAGGCCGTTCTGGCCGGTCGTGGCATCAAGCACCATGAGCGTTTCGATGTCGGCCTCCGGCAGCTCGCGGCGGATGACGCGGGTGATCTTATTGAGCTCGTTCATGAGGTTTGCCTTGTTGTGCAGGCGGCCGGCGGTATCGATGATGACGACGTCCGTGCCGCGGGCCTTCGCCGCCTGAATGGAGTCAAACACCACGGCGGCGGGGTCGGAGCCCTCTTCATGCTTGACGATGTCCACACCCGCACGCTGCGCCCAGACGGTGAGCTGGTCGGCTGCGGCGGCGCGGAACGTATCCGCCGCCGAGAGGAGCACACGGTTGCCCTCTTTCTTGAGCTGGGCGGCGAGCTTGCCGATCGTCGTCGTCTTGCCGACGCCGTTGACGCCGACGACGAGCACGACCGACGGCTGCGTCGTAAGCAGGAGCATGGTGTCCTGCACCTTGAGGATGCGCGTGAGGATCTGCACGAACTCTTTTTTCACCTCGGCGCCGGTGCGCAGCTTCTTAAGCTCGATGGCTTTGCGCAGCTGCGCGATGGCCTTGGTCGTCGTCTCCAAGCCGGTGTCGGCGAGGATGAGCGTTTCCTCAAGGTCCTCGAAAAATTCCTCGTCGCCCGGCTCATAGGCGGCAAAAATGCCGGTCAGCTGGGCGTCCATCTTTGTCTTGGTCTTGGTCAGGCCCTGTTTGATCTTATCAAAAAATCCCATAGAACTATCTTCTCCGTTACGATATGGTTTTAGCCGCTTCATCCAGCGAAAGCTCGATGACGCGGGATACGCCTTTTTCCTGCATGGTCACGCCGAACAGATGGTCGGCCTCCTCCATGGTGCCGCGGCGGTGCGTGATGACGAGAAACTGCGTGTTCCTGGCGAGGCGGCGCATGTACTGCACGTAGCGCGTGACGTTCGCCTCGTCGAGCGCAGCCTCGATCTCGTCCATGACGCAAAACGGCGTCGGCCGCACCTTCAAAATGGCAAAGTAGAGCGCGATCGCCACGAACGCCATCTCGCCGCCGGACATCAGGCTCAACGTCGAGAGCGCCTTGCCGGGCGGCTGCGCCTTGATCTCGATGCCGCTGTCAAGCACATGCTCCGGATCCTCGAGCACGAGCGCGGCCTTGCCGCCGCCGAACAGCTCCAGAAACGTCTGGCGGAACGCCTGATCGATCGCCTGAAACTGCGTGGTGAAGATGCCCTCCATCTCCCCCGTCACGTCGGCGATGATGCCGGTCAGTTCGCGCTTGGCCTTGAGAATGTCGTCCCGCTGGCCGGTGAGGAAGCTGTAGCGCGTGTTCACGCGCGTGAATTCGTCGATCGCACCGAGGTTCGGCGTGCCCAGTGCGCCGATATTGCGCCGCAGTTCGGCGATCTGCCGGTTGGCCTTCGTCATGTTCTCGATCGGCTGGCGCAGCGCCTCGGCCGCCGTGCGGCTGAGCTCATAATTGTCCCAGAGCTTGTCGAGGATCTGCTTTTCCTCCATGTCGGCCGAGAGCTTTTTCTGCTCGAAGCGCGACACGAGCCCCTGCATATCCAGCAGATCGCGGTTGCGCGCCTGCGCGTCGCGGTCGGTGCGGGTGCGCTGGCCCTCGAGCTCCAGCTTGCGGCTGCTGCACGCGGCGAGCTCGCCGCGCAGTGTCTCGGCGCGCTGGCGCAGCTCGGCCAGGCGGCGCTCGTGCATCTGCAGGGTCTGCTGCAGCTGCTGCGTGCCGGCTTCTGCCTGCTCGATCTGGGCGAGGCGGGCCGTGCGGTCGCCGGTCATTTCCTCAAAGAGGTCGTGGATCTGCTGCGTCGTGCGCGTGATGGTCTCGCGCTCGGCATCCAGAGACGCTGACTCCGCCCGCAGGCCGGCCAGCCGGTCGGCCAGTTCCTGACGGCGGCGGTCAAACGCGCCGCGGCCGAGCTCACTCTGATCGCGCTCGGCACGAAGCCGGGCGAGCGCCTGCTCCGCCGAAAGCGCGTCGGCACGGGCGGCCGTGATGCGGTCCTGATTTGCCTTCTGCTGCGCGCGGCAGGCGTCGATGGACGCATTCTGCCCCGCGATGGTCTCCTGCGCGGCGTTTTTCAGCAGCGCGACCTGCGCCGCCTCGGACTCCGCCTTGTGCAGCGTCTCGACCGCCTGCTCCAGCTGCGCCTGCGCAGTGTCGAGCTGCGCGTGCGCGGTGTCGAGTGCCGTCTGCGCGTCATCAAGCTCGGCCTCGCACTGTTTTTTCTCCAGCGTGAGCGTATCCAGCGCTGCGCGCAGGCGCTTGAGCTCATTTGCGCGCGAGAGGATGCCGCTGCCCTTGGCGGCGCTGCCGCCGGTGAGTGAGCCGCCGGCATTGACGAGCTGCCCGTCGAGCGTGACGATGCGGTAGCGGTGGTCATAGCGCCTGGAGATGGCGATGGCGTCTTTCATCGTCTCGGCCACGACGGTGCGGCCCAGAAGATTGCTGACGATATCGCGGTAAGCGGCGGCGCAGGTGACGAGCGTGTCGGCCACACCGACATAGCCCGGCTCCTGATCCGGCACGCTGTTTAAATGCATGGGGCGGATGGTATCGAGCGGCAGGAACGTCGCGCGGCCGGTCTCGCGCCGGCGCAGGAGCTCAATGGCCTGTGCGCCGCAGCTCTGCGTATCGACGACGATGTTCTGCGCCGCGGCGCCGAGCGCCGTCTCGATGGCGAGGGCGTAGCGGTCGCCGGTCTTGATCAGGTTTGCGACCGGGCCGCGCACGCCGCGCAGCGTCCCCTTTTCGGCCGCGTGCATGACAGCCTTGACCGCGCGGTTGTAGCCCTCGAAGTCTTTTTCCATCTCGGTGAGCATATGGATGCGCGACTCGGTGCTGCGCAGATCGACCGTCAGGCCGGACAGCCGCTCCTGCTGTTTCGTGAGCGCCTGCTCACAGGCGGAAAGACGCTGGGCCTTTTCCCTTTGTTCCGCGCGCAAGGCATCGCACGCGGTGCGGGCCTGCTGCTGCGCGGTCTGCTTTTCCTGCGCCTGCGCCTCGAGCGCCGACAGATGCTCGGCCGCTTCCGCGGCGGCGGTGGCGACGGCGTTTTCCTGATCGAGCAGCTCCTGCGACTTATCCGCCAGGAGCGTGATGCGCGTGCGGCACTCGGCCAGCGCGCTGCTCTGCGCGCTCTCTCTGGCCAGCAGCTCCGTGTACGCGCGCTCGGCCTCGCCGGAGGACGCCGCATTGCGGTCGATCTCGTCGAGAACGGATCGGATCTCCTGCGCGTGCTGCGCCTTTTCCGCCTCGATTTCCTGCAGACGGCGCTGCTGCGCGTCGATCTGCGCCTGCAGGGCGCTGGCACGGTCGGCCTGCTCGGACACCTCCACGCGCAGGCGCGCGATGCTGTCGGCGCTGTTTTGCAGGTTCGTGCGCACGACGGCTGCTGCGCTCTCGCACTCGGCGGCCGCGCTCTCGCACTCGGAGATCTGCTCGCGCGTGCGCTCGGACTCAAGGTCCTTCTCGCGCATCTTCTGCGCGATGTTCTCCGAAGCGGCATAGAGCTGCTCGAGCTCGCGCTGCGCGCCGGCGAGGTTCTCCTTCGCGGTCTGATAATCGTGGTTGACGGTCTCTGCTTGCGCGTGCAGGCGGTCGAGCGTCTCCATCCAGACGGAGACCTCCGCGCTCTTGAGTTCGTCGCGCAGGCGCAGGTACTTCTTCGCCGTCTCGGCCTGCTTGCGCAGAGGCTCGACCTGCAGCTCCAGTTCATCGACCTTATCGTTGATGCGCAGGAGGTTTTCCTCCGTGCGGGCGAGCTTGCGCTCCGACTCCTCCTTGCGGTAGCGGTAGCGCGAGATGCCGGCCGCTTCCTCAAAGATCTCGCGGCGCTCGTTGCTCTTGCCGGAGACGATCTCGGCGATGCGGCCCTGCCCGATGATCGAGTACCCGTCACGGCCGAGGCCGGTGTCCATGAGCAGCTCGTTGATGTCGCGCAGGCGGCAGGCCTCGCGGTTGATATAATATTCGCTCTCGCCGCTGCGGTAATAGCGGCGGGTGATCATGACCTCGGTGTTCTCGGTGTCGAAGATGCCGGTGCTGTTGTCAAGGATGAGCGACACCTGCGCAAAGCCCATGGGGCTGCGCTTTTCCGTGCCGCCGAAGATGACGTCCTCCATCTTGCCGCCGCGCAGCGTTTTCGTGCGCTGCTCGCCCATGACCCACAGGATGGCGTCCGATATGTTCGACTTGCCGCTCCCGTTCGGGCCGACGATTGCCGTGATCTCCTGGTCAAAATTCAGGCGCGTCTTGTCCGGAAAGGACTTGAAGCCCTGGATCTCCAATGCTTTTAAGTACACAAAATCCCTCGCATATCCGGCGCCTGCACGTGCAAGGACGCCGCTGATATATCAAATCAAAGTAATACAAAGTAGAGTATACCGCCAAAAATGCCATTTTGCAACGGCCGGAGTGCATTTTTTCAGATGTGAAAAAATGCAGCCGCCTGTTGGTTCCAGGCGGCTGCATGCCGTTATTGCGTCATCTGTTCGAGCGCGCACCGGGCGGCGGACTGCTCCGCCTCCTTTTTCGTGCGGCCGGTGCCGCGGCCGATCTCGCTGCCGTTGAGCAGCACGGCCATGGTGAACGTCTTGTTGTGGTCCGGACCGCTCTCGGCGCAGACGGTATAGGAAAGCGTCTGTCCGGCGCGGCGCTGCACGCGCTCCTGCAGCTCGGTCTTGTAGTCCTCGACATGGTGGATCTCCCCCTCGGCCAGGCCGTTGAGGATGTGCGTGAGGATAAAACGCTGTGCAGGCTCGAGCCCGCCGTCAAGATACATGGCGGCGATAACCGCCTCCACCGCGTCGGCAAGGATGGACGGCCGCTCTCTGCCGCCGCTGCGCTCCTCCCCGTGGCCGAGGCGGATATAGTCGCCCAGATGCAGTGTGAGCGCCACACCGTGCAGCGCCTGCTCACAGACGAGCTCGGCCCGCAGGCGGCTCATCTTCCCCTCCGGCATGTCGGGATAGAGCTGATAGAGCCGCGTCGCCGTGACCATGCCGAGCACGGAATCGCCCAGAAACTCGAGCCGCTCGTTGCTGGTGTAGCCCCGCGCGCGGTTCTCATTGGCATAGGAGCTGTGCATGAGCGCATGCTCCAGCAGCCGCCGGTCGCGGAACGTGTAGCCCAGACGGGCCTCCAGCGCCTCCATCAGTCGCTCTCCTTCGCCGCGTGCTTGTCCACACGCATGTAGGAGATATTGGCCGTGATGTCATCAATAATGCCGGAATCGGCAAAGGCAATCGCCTGACGGATGGCATTGTAGATCGCGCGCGCATCAGACGAGCCGTGCGCCTTGATGACGGGCTTGCTGATGCCGAGCATGGCCGTGCCGCCGACCTCGTTTGGGTCGAGCGATGCCTTGAGCGCGTGGAACTCGTCCTTGATGGCAAGAGCAGCCATCTTGGTCTTGAAGTTTTTCATGAAAATGCCCTTGAGCTGGCGCGTCATGTACTTGATGCTGCCCTCGATGCCCTTGAGCAGCACGTTGCCGGTGAAGCCGTCCGTGACAACAACGTCCACATCGCCGCTGAACACCTGCGACGCCTCCACATTGCCGACAAAGCGGATGCGGCCGGCGGCGTCCGCCGCCTTGAGCAGCGGGAACGTCTCATGCTGAAGCTCGGAGCCCTTATGCTCCTCGGTGCCGTTGCTCAGCAGGCCGACGCGCGGCGCAGCGATACCAAGCATGGTGCGGGCATAATAGCTGCCCATATAGGCAAACTGCAGCAGATACTCCGGCGTGCAGTCGGCGTTGGCGCCGCAGTCGATGAGCATGACGCCCGCGTCTCCGTTCGGCAGAACGGGAGCCAGCGCCGCGCGGCGGATGCCGTGAATGCGCTTGACGATGAGCGTGGCGCCGGTGAGCAGTGCGCCGGTGCTGCCGGCGGAGACGACCGCGTCGCCCTTGCCGTCACGCAGCATGTTGAGCGCGACCGTCATGGAAGCGTCCTTCTTGCGGCGGGTGGCCGTGCTGGGGTCGTCGTCCATGGTGATGACTTCGCTGGCGTCGATGATCTCGAGCTTGGCCTGTTCGTTGCGCAGGCAGGCCTCAATGGCGGCGCGCTGGCCGACGAGCACGATCTCCGCACCCAGCTCCTGCTGCGCGTGCACCGCGCCCTTGACGATCTCGTCCGGGGCGAGATCACCGCCCATTGCGTCCACAAGAATTCTCATAGATGAAAAACCTCCTTTTGTTTCAGCCCGTCCAGGATCTGGAGGCTGCGCGCCGAGATCTCCGCATTCTTATTGCGCTTGCCGCGCACGCGGTGATCCAGCGGTGTGATGATGCCAAAATTGATGTTCATGGGTTGAAAATCGCCGACGCTGCCGCCGGAAATGTACAGGGACAGCGCGCCGATGGCCGTTTCCTGCGGGAAATTGACCGGCTCCAGGCCGAGCAGCTGCGCGGCCGTTTCAATACCGACGAGCGCGCCGGACGCGCACGACTCCACATAGCCCTCGACGCCGGTCATCTGCCCGGCGAAGCGGATGCGCGGGGCTCGCCGGAGGCGGTAATACCGGTCGAGCAGCTGCGGAGAATTTAAATAAGTGTTGCGGTGCATGACGCCGTAGCGCACGAACTCCGCGTTCCGCAGCGCCGGGATCATGGAAAAGACACGCTTTTGCTCGCCAAACGTCAGATGCGTCTGGAAGCCGACGATGTTATACAGCGTGCCCTCGGCGTTGTCGCGCCGGAGCTGCACGACGGCATAATTATCTCGCCCGGTGCGCAGGTCACGCAGGCCGACCGGCTTGAGCGGGCCGTAGCGCAGGGTGTCCTCCCCGCGGCGGGCCATGACCTCGACCGGCATGCAGCCCTCAAAGACCGCACCGTCGTCAAAGCCGTGGATGGGCGCTTCCTTTGCATTTCGCAGCTCCTGCACGAAGGCGGTGTACTCCGCCTGATCCATGGGGCAGTTGACGTAGTCGGCCGTGCCCTTGTCGTAGCGGCTGGCGAAAAAGGCGCTGTCCATGTCCACGCTCTCGAGCGTGACGATGGGGGCCACGGCATCATAAAAATGCAGATCAAACTCCGGGCAGAGCCGCTGGATCTCAGCAGCCATGGCGTCGCTCGTGAGCGGGCCGGTCGCGATAACGACCTCCCCATCCGGGATGGCGTCCGCCTCGGCGCGCTCAACGGTGATGTTCGGATGCGCGCAGATGCGCTCCGTGATCTCGCGCGCGAACGCCTCGCGGTCCACGGCGAGCGCGCCGCCGGCGGCGACGCGGTTGTGGTCCGCGCTCGCGAGCACGACGGAGTCGAGCCGGCGCAGTTCCTCCTTAAGCAGGCCGACGGCGTTTGTGAGCTCATCGCTGCGCAGGGAGTTGGAGCAGACGAGCTCGGCAAAGTTTTCGGATACATGCGCGGGGGTCATTTTCTTGGGTTTCATCTCGATCAGGCGCACCGGGATGCCGCGCCCGGCCAGCTGCCACGCGCACTCGCATCCCGCCAGGCCCGCACCGATCACGGTCACTGGGGTCATAGCGTTCCTCCTCGAAAAAGGCGGCCGGTCAGGCCGCCTTTCCAATTATGCTTCCTTCTTGGGTTTCGTCGTCTTTTTTGCGGCCGGCTTCTTGGCGGCCGTTTTCTTCGCTGCGGGCTTTTTGGCGGCAGGCTTTTTTGCGGCGGACTTCTTTGCAGCCGGCTTCTTGGTCTCCGGCTTCGTCTCCTTGGATTCCGGCTCGGCCTCAGCCTTGGCCTCGGCCGCATCGTCCGCCGGTTTCGGCTTGCGCTTGTAGCCACGCTTGTCGGGCGGCAGATAGTTCGGGCACTCGGGGTTAATGCAAAACGGCTTGTTGGCACCCTTGCCGGCGCGCTTGAACATCGTCTTGCCGCACTCGGGGCAGTAATCCTTCGTCGGCACGTCCCAGGTCATGAAGCCCTGGATGTTCTCGCCGCCCTCGCCCTCGCCATGTCCCGGGCAATCGTGCCCGCGCTCACAGGCGTAATAGGCAAAGCCCTTGCGGGACGTGCGCTTGAGCAGGCGGCCGCCGCAGGCCGGGCACTTGCCGGGCATCTCGACGACGATGGGCATCGTGAAACTGCACTCCGGGTAGCCCGGGCAGGCGAGGAAGCGGCCGAAACGGCCGTTTTTATACACGAGCTTGCGCCCGCAGTTCGGGCAGACCTCATCCGACTCCTCATCCGGCACCTTGAGGTGCTTGCCCTCGAGCTGGATCTCAGCGTTGTTGAGGTTTGCGTCAAAGTCCTTATAATATTCGCGCAGTACGTCCTTCCACGCCATCTTGCCGGCCTCGATCTTGTCGAGATCCGTCTCCATATTGGCGGTGAACTTCAGATCGACGATGTTGCGGAAATATTCCTCCATCATCTCGGTCACGACGATGCCGAGATTTGTCGGGCGCAGGTAACGCCCCTCCTTGACGACATAGTTGCGGCTGAGGATGGTCGAGATCGTCGGCGCGTACGTGGACGGACGGCCGATGCCCTTTTCCTCCATGGCGCGGATGAGCGTCGCCTCCGTATAGCGGGCAGGCGGCTGCGTGAACTGCTGCTCCTTCGTTACCTGCTTGAGATCCACGGCGTCGCCCTGCTTGAGCGACGGCAGCGGACGGCGCACCTCGCTCGTCTCCTCGTCCTTTGCCTCTTCATACACGGCGGTGTAGCCCGCGAACTTCTGCTCGGAATAGTTGGCGCGGAAGAGATAGCCCGCGCTGCCTGCGTCTACGACGACGTTGTCGTACACGGCATTGGCCATTTGGCAGGCCGTGAAGCGGCCCCAGATGAGCCGGTAGAGCCTGTACTGCTCGGGCGTGAGGTCGTGGCGCACGCGGTCCGGCGTGAGCGTGACGTCCGTCGGGCGGATGGCCTCGTGCGCGTCCTGCGCGCCGGCCTTGGTCTTATATGTGCGCGGCTTGCCGGGGTGGTACTCCGGGCCGTAGTGCTCGACAATAAAGGATTGTGCAGCGGCGAGCGCCTCGTCGGACAGGCGCTGCGAATCGGTACGCATATAGGTGATGAGACCGATCGTGCCGCGGTCAGTGATGTCCACGCCCTCATAGAGCTGCTGCGCAACCGACATGGTGCGCCGCGGCGTCATGCCCAGGCGGCGGGAAGCCTCCTGCTGCAGGGTCGAGGTGATGAACGGGGGCGACGGGCTGCGCTGCTTTTCGCCGCGCTTGACGCTCGCGATTTTGAACGGTTCGGCCGACACGGCGGCAATGATCTTGTCGGCCGTGGCTTCGTCCGGGACGTCCATCTTCTTTTCCGCCGTGCCGTAAAAGCGTGCCGTGAACGTGCCCGCGCCGCAGTCAAGCAGTGCGTCGAGCAGCCAGTACTCCTGCGGCTGGAAGGCGCGGATCTCATTTTCACGGTCGACCACGATGCGCGTGGCCACCGACTGCACACGTCCGGCAGACAGGCCGGGCTTGACCTTGCGCCAGAGCAGCGGGCTGAGTTTATAGCCCACGATGCGGTCAAGAATGCGGCGCGCCTGCTGCGCGTCGACCAGATCCTGATCGATCTCGCGCGGGTGCTGGATGCTCTCGGTGACGACCTTTTTCGTGATCTCGTTGAACGTCACGCGCTTGGCCTTGTCATCCGGCAGATTCAGCAGCTCCTTCAGGTGCCACGAAATAGCCTCTCCCTCGCGGTCAGGGTCGGTCGCGAGATAGACGGTACCGGCTGACTTTGCACGCTTTTTCAGGTCGGCGATCACGTCCGCACGATCCTTCACGGGCAGGTACTGCGGCGTAAAATCGCCGTCGATGTCCACGCCCATGGTGCTCTTGGGCAGATCACGCAGGTGGCCCATCGAGGCCACGACCTGATAGTGATTGCCCAGATATTTTTCGATTGTTCTGGCCTTCGCCGGAGACTCGACGATCACCAGATCGGTTTTTGCTTTTGCCATCGGGTCTACTCCAACTCCTTATGATTCCTGCGCAGTGCCTGCGCGTACATTTAATGAAAAGCGTTTACCCGGCTCCTGCCGGACGACGCCGCGGATCTGCAGCACGGTCAGCTCCGCGAGCACCTTGCTCGCCGGGAGCTGCGTCTTTTCGATGATGAGATCCACCTGCGTGCCGGGCACATCGATCGCCGCGACGATCTGCAGCTGCTCGGTCGTGAGCGACTTCAGCTGCGCTTCCAGGTCAATATATGCCTCCGGCTGCGGCTTGTCAATCCTTTTCTCCGCGACCGGGCGGCGCACCTGCGCAAAGCCGCTGCCCGTCTCCGGCGGCGGTTCGGGCACCGGAGCTTCAGGCGCGGGTGCAATGTTTTCATGCAGCGTACCGGGAAACATGCGGCGAAAATCGCCCAGCACGTCCCACGCGCACGTGGCCGGGCGGGCACCGTCCTTGAGCAGCGCGTTGCTGCCGACCGAGGCGCGGGAGTCCGCGTTTCCGGGCACAGCGAAGACCTCCCTGCCCTGCGTGACGGCATCGTCAGCAAACAGGAGCGCGCCGCTTTTCTCCGGTGCCTCGACCACGACCGTCGCCACGGCCAGACCGGACGTGATGCGGTTGCGCAGCCGGAAGCCAAAACGCGGCACGGACATATTCGGCGCGAACTCGCTCACAACGGCGCCGCAGCGCGCGACCTCCTGCGTGCATGTGCCCGCAAAATCCAGATTGATCGCCGTGCCGGACACGCCCACGCAGATACCGCCGGCGTGCAGCGCCCCCTCGGCGGCCGAGCGGTCGATCCCGGCGGTGAGGCCGGAGAGCAGGATGCCGCCGTGGCGCACGATCTCGGAGCCGAACTTTCGCGCCGTGCGCATGCCATACGGCGTTGCGCTGCGGGTGCCGACGACGGCGACGGCCGCACGGTCGTCGATCTGCGGCAGCGTGCCGCGCACATAGAGCACCAGCGGCGGATCATAGATCTGCAGCAGACGCTGCGGATAGGCCGCATCCTGGATCGTCAGGATGCGGATGTGCTCCCGGTCGCAGATGGCGAGCGCGCGGTTGGCATCGCGCAGGTCCTTATCCTGCAGCAGCCGGAGCTCCTCCGGGCGCAGCGGAACACGGGCGCGGTAATCCGCCTCTGTGGCAAAATACACATCGCGCGGCGTGCCAAAATGCTCCACGAGCGCGAGCTTCACCTTCGGGCGCACGCCAAAGCGCATGGACAGCCAGACCCAGTATTGCAGCTGCGACATTGGCGCGCCTCCTCACATTCCGGCGCGGGCGATCTCCCACATGACGACCGCCGCGGCCACTGCCGCATTGAGCGACTCGGCCCCCGGCTGCATAGGGATGATGATCTGCCCGTCGCACTGTGCGAGCAGCTGCGCGCTCAGGCCGCGGCCCTCGCTGCCGATCGCCACGGCGGCCGGTGAGAGCGGCGCGCGCCGCAGGTCCTGCGCCGCGTCCGTCAGCGCTGCGCCGTAGAGCTTCAGCCCGTGGGCATGCAGCAGCTGCATCAGCTCATCCATCGAACACGTCAGCACCGGCTGGCGGAAGAGCGCGCCCATCGCGGCGCGCACTGTCTTGGGACTGTAGAGATCGGCGCACGCGCCAGTGAGCACCACGGCGTCCATGCCGAGGGCGTTCGCCGTGCGGATGACGGTGCCGACGTTGCCGGGGTCCTGCACGCCCTCGAGCACGATGACGTGGCGCAGCGGCTCCGGCAGGCACATCTCCGGAATGCGCACGGTAAAGACCGGGCCCGGCGAGTGCATGAGCGGCGAGGCATACGCGACCAGCTCCGCGTCGGCCGTGTACTGCACAATGCCGTCCGGCAGCGGGAACGCCGCCGCATCGCGCCAGAGTACGGACGTGACCTCCGCGCCGAACTGCAGCGCCTCGCGCAGCAGCTTTTCGCCGTCGCAGACGTACTCCCCCGCGTCCCGGCGCGCATCATTGGTCTTTGCCAGCGCGCGCAGGTGCAGAATATATTGATTTTTCCGCGACCGAATCTGTTCCATATCCGTGTTCTCCGCATATTCTATTACAATGTAATTCAAATATGTCCTTCATCTTATAACAACACCCCACAATTTTCAAGTCCTGAGTTTCAGGAATTTGCAAAGCGCTGCAAATTTTCCGCTGCATAGGCAAGCAGCGCGGCCCTGTTGTTCGGCACAACCTCGTCTATGACCGCATCCAGGCACGCCTGCAGCGCAGCGCCGACCGCCCGGCCGCGCAGACCGAGCGTGAGCAGATCATTCCCTTTGACTGCGAGATCTTTGAGCGAGAAGCAGGCATCCGCCGCAAGCAGCTCGTCGAGCACGCGCTCCGCCTGCCGGTAGACCTCCACGCGGCCGGCACAGATAGCCGACTGGCCGCAGGTATCGGCGATGTGCAGCGCGAAGAGCTGCCGCACGGTTTCGACGCCGAGCTTGTTCATCAGCCGCCGGACCGGTTTCGGCTCCGGCGGTACGGGCAGGTCGTGATAGCGGATGAGCTGCGTGATGCGCGTGCGCCCGGCCGTGTCAAAGCGCAGGCGCATAAGGATAGCGTCCGCCAGTTCGGCGCTCTTGGCCGCGTGGCCGTAAAAATGGCCGACGCCATCCGGCCCGCGCGAGAAGCACGGCGGCTTGCCGACATCGTGCAGCAGTGCCGCCCAGCGCAGCACCGGCTCCGGCGGGATGTGCGCCACGACTGCGACCGTGTGCTGCCAGACGTCCCGGTCGTGATGCGGGTTGTGCTGCTCGAAGCCGAACATCGGCCGCAGCTCCGGGATGGGGACGGCCAGCACATCGGCAAATTCCCGCAGCACCGCGCCCGCATTCTGCCCGCAGAGCAGCTTCGTCAGCTCGCTGCGCACGCGCTCCGCCGCGAGATACTGCAGCAGTGCGCGGCTGCGGTGGATGGCCGCCGCCGTCTCCGGCGCGATCTGAAAACCGAGTACGGATGCAAAGCGCAGCGCGCGCAGGATGCGAAGCCCGTCCTCCTGAAAGCGGCGGTCCGGCTCGCCCACGCAGCGCACGACGCCGCGCGTGATGTCCTCCGCCCCGCCGCAAATGTCCACCAGCCCCGTTTGCGGGTTGTAAGCCAGCGCGTTCATCGTGAAATCGCGGCGCAGCAGGTCCTCGCGCAGACTGCGCGTAAAGCGCACGGCGTCCGGCCGCCGGTGGTCGGTATAGTCCCCGTCGACGCGGTAGGTCGTGATCTCGAGCGGCAGGTCGTCGAGCAGGACGGTCACGGTGCCGTGCCTGAGCCCCGTCTCGATGAGCCGCTCACCGGCAAAGACCCGCTCGACCTGCGCGGGTTCGGCATTGGTCGTGATGTCCCAGTCCCCGGCCGGGCAGCCGCGCAGCGCGTCGCGCACCGCGCCGCCGACGACATAGGCCTCCCAGCCCGCCGACGCGAGGCGGTCGAGCGCCGTATGCACTTGTGGCGGCAGGGTCAGCATGGGCACACTCCTCAGTTGTGGTGATAGATCTTCTTTTCCAACGCAAAAATGCGGGCGCTGAAGCTGCCGGCCGGTACGGCCGGGAGCGTTTCCGCATAGATCTCCATGCGGCTGTCGATGAGGTCGATGTACGACAGCAGCTCCGCCTCGGCGCACATGGGGCGCACGGCCGCGCCGAACTCCGGCTCACCGTGGTGCGAGAGCAGCAGGTGCTGCAGCAGCATGGACTTTTCCTCGGGAATACCGAGCTCGCGCGCAGCGTCCGCGACCTCCTGCGCCCCCATGACCAGATGGCCGAGGAGCTGCCCGGCCGTGGAATACTCCGTCACGATGCCGAGATCGGAGAACGCAAACTCCCGCTCCTTGCCGAAGTCGTGCAGCAGTGTGCCGGTCAGCAGCAGGCTGCGGTCAATGACCTCCGGATACAGGCCCGCGAGGAAATCCGCCGTGCGCAGCATGTTGTAAGTATGCATCAAAAGGCCGGACAAAAAACTGTGGTGCACACTCTTCCCGGCCGGGATGCGCCGGAATGCGTCAAGGTGCCGTGTGAGCATCGTCTCGGCAACGCTGCGGTAATCCGCGTCCGTGATCGAGGCGACCAGCCGCTGCACATCCGCCAGCGCGGCGTCCGTGTCGATGGGCGCCGTCGGCACGAGCAGCGACGTGTCGTAATCATCCGCCGCCTCGGCCATACGGATGCGGTGGACACTGATCTGCAGCGCGCCGCGGTATTCCGAGACACTGCCGCGGATCTTCACGACGCGGCCGGTGTCCTCCGGGTGTGCGCCGATGGGGCCGCTGTAGTCCCAGATCTTGATCTCCACGCTGCCTGTGCAGTCGCAGATCGTGCCGCTGAGAAACGGCTTGCCGCTGTTGGTCGTCTTGAGCGCCGCCGCACGCAGAATATAAAAGCCCTCGACATCCATGCCGGGGAGCATATCCGCAATGGGTCTGTTGTATTCCATGGCTCCGCCTTTCCGCCCGCAGAGCGGGTCGTTCGTTCTGTTTATAAATATACATTGCCGTGATTTTGCCCATCTGTCAAGCCCTTCACGCAAAAAAGCCGCCCCGCCGCCGATGGCTCGGCCGGCGGGACGGGGGCGTTCAGTGCTCGGCGCGGGTGATCCGCTCGGCCTCCTGCCGGCCGGTCGGTGTGGCGGCAAGGCCGCCGAGACCGGTCTCGCGCAGGCTGACCGGGAGCGCGTCGCCGACCTCGCCCATGGCGTCGATGACCTCATCGACCGGGATGCGGCTCGTGATGCCGGCGACGGCCATGTTCGCCGCGCTCACGGCATTGACCGCACCGATGACATTGCGCTTGACGCACGGCACCTCGACGAGGCCCGCGACCGGGTCGCAGACAAGACCGAGCAGATTGCCAAGCGCGATGGCGTACGCATCCGCGCACTGCTGCGCCGTGCCGCCGAGGATATGCGTCAGCGCGGCCGCCGCCATGGCGCTGGCTGTGCCGATCTCCGCCTGACAGCCGCCCTCCGCCCCGGCCACACTCGCGCGCAGCGCCGTGACCTGACCAAACCCGGCCGCGATATACAGCGCCTCCAGGATTGTCTCCTCCGGCACGTCCCGCTCCTCCGCCAACGGGATGAGCACTGCCGGCAGCACGCCGCAGCTGCCCGCCGTGGGCGCGGCGACGATGCGCTTCATGCACGCATTGCACTCGGCAACCTTGAGCGCCTCTTCCGTCACACGCTGAAAATACGTTCCGCCGAGAAGACGGCCGGCCTCCGCCGCCGCACGGAGCCGGGCCGCGTCGCCGCCGATGAGCCCGCTGTTGGAGCGGTCGGCCGCACAGTACTGCCGGCTCGACTGCTGCATAGCCATCCAGAGCGCCGCGATCTGGCGGTGGGACGCCGCGGCGTCGTAGCCGTTTTCCTGACAATCCGCGTCGCGGATGACGGCATAGAGCGGCTGCCCGCTCGCCTGCGCCATGGAAAGCATAGCTGCAATGCTCGAAAAGCTCATACCGGTTCCTCCTGGTTAAAGATCGTAATCTTTTGAATGCCCTCAATGTGCGACAGCCACTGCTCAATGTCCTTCGGGATCGGCTGGTCACACTCGAGGATCATGACCGCGTAGCCGCCCTGCTCACTGCGGTAAAGCTGCATGGTGGCGATGTTGACGTGCCGCTGCATGAGCGCCGCCGTCACGGCCGCGACATGGCCGGGCGTGTCTTGGTTGTGGACGATGAGCGTGTTGTGCTCACCGGAAAAGTTTGTCTCGATGCCGTCGATGGAGCGGATGCGGATGCGCCCGCCTCCGACGCTCTCGGCCACGATGTCCAGCGTGCGGCCCTTGGCGTCCGTGAGCTGCAAACGCGCGGTGTTCGGGTGCGCATTGCGCAGCTGCACATTTTGAAACGCGAACGTCAGCCCCTGCTCCGCCGCGATTGCAAAGCTGCCCGGGATGCGCAGATCGTCCGGCTGCATACCGAGCAGGCCCGCGATCAGCGCGCAGTCCGTGCCGTGACCGTGACCGGTCAGGGCGAAGCTGCCGTGCAGTGAGATGTCCGCGTGCACCGGCTGATCGCCGAGCAGCTTGCGGGCCGTCAGGCCGATGCGCACGGCCCCGGCCGTATGGCTGCTGGACGGGCCGACCATGACCGGCCCGAGAATATCAAATAAACGCATGGCGCGCCTCCTTGGATACAAGTTGCTTTTGCACATTGCAGTGCGACAGAAAAAGAAATATGAGATATTATACGCGCACTGCACGCAAAATGCAATGGGGATTCTCCGCCGCCGCGAAAAAGGGCGCAAAAACCGGCTGCCGATCGGCAGCCGGTAAGCGGTGTGTATCTCAGTGCTCCTGGATCATCATGCGGATGATTGTGCGGTCGGTTTCGCGCATGCCCTCGCTCGCGAGCGTACCGATGTTGCGGATCGTGTTCTCCACGCCCTTGACAACAATGCCGTCGCCGCCGTAGAACTGGCTCTCGTGCATCTGCATCTGCATACCAAGCAGGCCCGCCTCGACCGCCGAGGCGATCTTGGCCGCACAGCTTGCCTTCGCACCGTCGCAGATCATGCCGGAATCAATGGCAACGGCGTTAACGATGGTGTGCGCGATCTCGCGGTACTGCCCGCCGTACAGATACGTCACGCCTGCGGCCGCGCCGCAGCCGGCCGCCGTGGCCCCGCAGTAAGCGGACAGGCTGCCGATACCGGTTTTCAGATGGATGGTGACGAGGTTTGACACCACGAGCGCGCGGTAGAGCATCTGCTGCGTGACGCCCAACTCCTTGGCATAGACGATGACCGGCAGCGACGCCGTCAGCCCCTGATTGCCGCTGCCGGAGTTGATGACCACCGGCAGGTCGCAGCCGTTCATGCGCGCGTCCGACCCGGCCGCGGCATAGGCCTTGGCGCGGTTGTGGATGCTCATGCCGTAAGACTGCAGCAGGATGCGGCCGATGTTCGCGCCGTAATCTCCGCGCAAGCCCTCCTCGGCGATGGCCCAGTTGTAGTCGATCTGCCGCTGAAGCGTCTCCTGCACGTCGGCAACGTCCACCTCGTTTGCAAAGGTAATGATCTGCTCGACCGTCAGCAGACTGCGGTCGGTGGCGTGCTGGCTGCCGGACTCCTGATAGTCCTTGTGAAACTGCACAACGCTGTTTTTCTCGATATGGATCACGTTCGTGTGATAGCCTGCGATCTCAACGGACGCGCTGTCCGCCCCCGCCGTGACGCGCACCTGAATGTCGAACACATAGTCCTTGTCCGCGCGCCGGACGGTAAAAGCCGCCTGCTGCAGATACGCCCCCACCGCATCCACCTGCTCCGGTGTAAGACTCGCAAGCACCTGCAGCTGCGCATCAGCATTGTCAGCCACGATGCCCGCCGCCGCGGCCGCCGCAATGCCGCGCTGGCCGTTCGTATTCGGCACGATGACGCTCTTAACATTTTTGATGATGTTTGCACTCGCAAGCACCTCGACCGTTTCCGGCAGTGCACCGAGCGCCTTGCGTGCCAGCGCCGCACAGTACGCCACGGCGATCGGCTCAGTACAGCCCATGGCGGGCTGCAGTTCCTCTTTCAGGATCGCGACATATTCGTGATAAACCTGCTCGTCCATGTTTCTCTCCTCCGATTTTTTTCTCCGTAATCCGACCACAAAATTCCGCTTTTTGTAATAGTATAGCGAAACAGCGGCACATTTTCAACAAAAAAGATACCGGCAAAAGCACCGGTATCTCAAGGCAGGTCAATCTTCACGTTTTTTCCGGCAAGCGTGCACGATCGCCCAGAGCGCATAGCCGAGCATGCCGCCGGTCGTGTTCGTGATGACGTCCGTAATGTCCGAACTGCGGAATGCGTGCAGCAGCGGCTGCACGACCTCGATGCCGACACTGAGTGCCAGCGTCAGCAGCAGGCAGCGCCAGAAGCTGCACCGCTTGCCGCGGCAGGCGCGGCACAGCGGCAGCAGCACACCGAACGGCACAAACAGGTCGATATTCAGCACGATCTGCCGGACATAGTCGCCGTGGCGGAGGATGACGTCCTCAAACGGCGCCATGTGCATGGGGACATACGGATGGTCAAAGCAGAACGGGAGCGCCGCCAGCACCGGCATGAGCGTGAAGAGCGCAATGCTGGCGAGGCAGCCATACATGAGCGTATAGACCGTGAGCGTTCTGCGCCCCAGCGGCCGCCACTTCGGCAGCAGCCAGATGCCGTAAACGGCCGCAAGCACGGCCAAATCGATGAGAATCTTTGCGTTTCGGCTCATGCACAGCCTCCTTCCTCTCTGCCGGTCAGAACGCGCGTATTATCCGCGCAGCCACTGCTCCAGTTTCGGTTTTGCGCCTTCGACCGCACTGCCGCGCAGGGACAGGCCGCGCGCGACCCGCGCGCCCTTTGCCGCCCGCCGGATGTCCTGCTCCGTGTTCGACAGGCCGCTGCCCTCGTTCGTGCAGAACGGATGGATGGTCTTGCCCTGCCAGTCATAGTGCTCAAGAAAGGTGTAGACCGCCATCGGCATGGTGCCGCAGTAGTTCGGATAGCCGAGATAAATTTCGTCGTAATCGTCCAGGCTCTCCGGCAGCGCCGTCAGCTCCGGACGGGCGCTGGCGCGCAGATCGCGCCGCGCCTCGGCGACGCAGGTATCATAGTTGTCCGAATACGGCACCTTCTGCTCAATGTGAAACAGCTCCGCACCGGTGAGTTCGGCAAGCAGCCGCGCCGCCTTCTCCGTGTTGCCGACGGCAATGGTACGGTGCGTCCCGGAAAAATAGTTCTCTCCCGCGCGGGAGTAGTAGGCAATGAGTTTTTTCATAAGGATTCCTCCGTTTTCTTCCCTAAAAGGATATGTGTACCTCACGGATGCGCATACACATCCGCGTAATCGTATAAGGTCTCACGGGCGGGCAGCTCCATGATCTGCGCATTGCTCCCTCCATAGCTCGTCAAAGTCTCCGGCAACGCCGGATTGAACCCACATTGCCGCCAAAAGCATACCGCAGTTTTCCGCAGCCGTCAACCGTCTGGCGCGGACGGGAAGCCGCTGCGCAGGCCGCTAAGATGCCGCCAACATTTCCACTGTCCGATTGACGCACCGCGCAAAGTACAATACGCTTTGTGCAAGGAAATGACAATTTTCACGAGATGGGGATGCACATGAACATTCGCAACACCGCAGCGCCCGCGCTCATACTGGCGCTGCTGGTCAGTCTGGGCTCTGCGTTTGCTGCAACGCCGGACGCCGCAGCCGACAATCCGCAGTGCGCAAAATACGGCCACACCAAAGGTACACGCATCGGCGAACGGCGCACGCCTGAGCCGAACGCCTCCGACGCCGCGTACTGCTACTGCGACGTGGTCTATCCGGAGTATCAGTGCGGACGCTGCGGCGAAGCCTGGGTCACCGGCGCCGGGATCGTCGAGCGGCAGACGCACGACAAGCTCTGTTACCACTTTAAAAAAGGTATGTGCAAAGGCTGGTACTGCAAAAACTGCCACACCTACAGCTGGAAATAAGCGCACAAAAAGCTCCCCTGCTGGGGAGCTTTTTGCTGCCTTATCGCGCGCGCAGGCGCTCCACGAGCGCCTCGTCGCTCTCGGCCATGCAGGTCTGATAGTCCGTGTAGAGCACCATGCCCGGCAGCGCGCCGGATGGCTTGCGCACGAAGCGCGCCATGGTGTAGTCTACCGGCGTCTTTCCGCCGCCGCGCGCCTGTGAATAGTACACGGCGAGGCTCGCCGCCTCGGCGATCGTCTGATCGTCCGGCGTTGTGTCGTGCGCGCGGATGATGACGTGCGAACCGTGCACCTTCTGCACATGCAGCCAGATGTCCGTGCGGCGGGCGGTGCGGTGCGTCAGCTCGTCGTTTTGCGTGTTGGAGCGGCCGACCAGGATCTCATACCCGGTGCTCGAGACGAAGGCAAGCGGCGCGCGCTGCGCCGTCTTTTCCTTTTTGGCATTGCGCGGCTGGCGCAGATACCCGGTCGCGCGCAGCTCGGCGCGAATGTCGGCGAGGTCGCGCTCGCTTTCGGCGCGCGCGACCTCATCGAGCACGCTGTTGAGGTAATCGAGGTTCCGGCTCGCCTCCGCGATCAGGCCGGTCAGGTGCTGCTCGGCCATCTTGGCCTTGCGGTAGGACTTATAGAGCGCGGCGGCGTTCTCCTGCGGGCTCTTGCGCGGGTCGAGCTCGATCGTCACGTCCGGGCAGCCCTCGGCATAGTAGTCCTGCACCGTCACGGCGCGGTCGCCCTTATGGATGCGGTAGAGATTTGCCTTGATGAGGTCGGCCTTCTGCCGCAGGGCCTCGCGGTCGGCGCAGCGCAGCAGGTCCGAGCGCTGGATGGCCAGCTTCTTGGCCGTGCGGTCGCGCAGGGTGCGCACCTGATGCGTCAGCTCCTGCGAGCGGCGGCGCATGGCCTCCGCCTTGTCTCGACGGAGATAAAACTCATCCAGCAGCTCGGAAAACGAGCCGCAGCCGCGGCTTTGCAGCGCGCCCTGATACTGTAGGATTGGCACGGCGGAAAAGTCCTTCGGCCGGTCGCCATCGAGCAGCATGGTGGGCGCGAGGTTGTTCGTCTCGACCGAGAACACGAGCGCATCCAGCTCGTGCTCCAGGCGTGCGCGCTGCGCATCGTCCAGCCGCTCCAGCCGGGGGCTGGCATCGCCGAGCGCGCGGAAGCACACCTCCCGGCACAGCAGGGGCGACACGCCGGAAAACAGCCCCAGCAGCCACTTATCGAGCGTTGCCGCCGTGACCGGGCCGGAGAGCAGCTCCGTGCGCTGCTCCGGCGTCGTGTCAAACAGGACCGGCTTGTCCTGCCGCAGCGGCAGGCGGTAGAACAGACCCGGCTGCACCTGGCGCGTCTCGCTCATGGAGGAATCCACGCGGCGCATGCAGTCGATGATATGCCCGTCGGCGCTGACGAGGATGACGTTCGACTGGCGGCCGAGCATCTCGACGACGAGCTGCTTTTTGACCGGCGTGCCGAGTTCGTCGCGCCCGTCGAGGTCGAGCACGAGCATGCGCTCAAAATCCGGCTGGGAAATGCCCGTGATGCGCGCGCCGACAAGGTGCTTGCGCAGGAGCATGCAGAACATCGGCGGTTCGGCCGGATTTTCAAACGTGCCGGCCGTGAAATGCACCCGCGCGCTGCCTACGCCGCCGTGCACGAGCAGCTTTGCGTTGCCGCTCTGCGTGCGCACGGACAGCAGCAGCAGATCGCGCTCCGGCTGCTGCACCTTGTCGATGCGCGCGCCGGTCAGGCTCTGCGCCAGCTCCTGCGTCAGGCCATGCAGAAAAACTGCGTCCATTGGCATGTTACAGCACCTCCGTGATCTTGCTGAAGAGCTCGCGCAGCCGCTGCGTGCGGCCGAGCAGATACAGCCAGCCAAAGAGCGTCTCGAGCCCCGTGGCAGCGTGATACTGCGCGACGTCCGCATGCTGCGGCACCGAGTTCACCTTCGCGTTGCGGCCGCGCTTATAGACCGCGCGCTCCTCGTCCGTGAGCGCGGGCTGAATGGCCTCCGCCGCGCGCGCCTGCGCGGGCGCGTTGACGCGGCGCACCGTCTCGCGGTGCAGGTCGGTCACGGCCGTGAGCCCGGCGGCGCACAGGGCCGTGCGCATCATGAGCTCGTACACCCCGTCACCGATGTGCGCAAGGGCGAGCGTACTGTAGGCGCCGACCTGCGCCGGCGTCATTTCCGGGGCAAAGTCCGCACCATCCGGAAAGGCAATCGTGCCGACGGGGCGGCGCTCCGGCCGCCCCGTGTGAAGATCATGATTCATCGTCTTCAGGTTCCTCTTCGTTCACATCTGCAAAATCCGTCTGTGCCTGCAGCACCTCGCTCGGCGCGGTGCCCTGCACATACTGCATCTCCTGCCACTGCTGCTTCGTGATGAGGATCTTGCGCGGCTTTGACCCCTCGAACGGGCCGACGATGCCCATCTCCTCCATCTGATCGACCATGCGCGCGGCGCGCGAATAGCCGAGCTTCAGCCGGCGCTGCAGCATGGACACCGACGCCTGCTTCGTCTCGAGAATGACGTCTACGGCCTGCGGCAGCAGCTCGTCATAGTCGCTCTTGGCAGGCTTGTCCGCCTCGGGCGCGGGGCCGGACTTCTTATCGGCCTCGGCAGCGGATTTCTCGATCTGGGCGATGATGTCGTCGCTGTACTGCGCCTCGGAGTTCTGCTTGATAAAGCGCACGACCTCCTCGCGCTCCTCGTCCGACACGTACGAGCCCTGCACGCGCAGGGGCTTGCCGGTGCCGATGGGCGCATAGAGCATATCGCCCATGCCGATGAGCTTTTCCGCGCCGGAGGTGTCGAGGATGATGCGGCTTTCGAGCGAGGACGAGACCGCAAAGGCAATGCGGCTCGGGATGTTCGCCTTCATGAGGCCGGTGATCACGTCTGCGGACGGACGCTGCGTCGCGATGATGAGGTGCATGCCTGCGGCGCGGCCCATCTGCGCCACGCGGCAGATGCTCTCCTCCACCTCTTTGGCGGCGCAGAGCATGAGGTCGGCCAGCTCGTCGATGACGATGACGACCTGCGGCAGGGTCTGCCCATCGGGCTCGTTTTTCTGCAGGGCGTTGTAGCTGGCGAGGTCGCGCACCTGCGCCTCGGAGAAGAGGCGGTAGCGCTTGAGCATCTCCACGACCGCCCACTGCAGCGCACCGGCCGCCTTCTTCGGGTCGGTCACGACGGGTATGAACAGGTGCGGGATGCCGTTATAGATGCCGAGCTCGACCATTTTCGGGTCAATCATGATCAGGCGCACCTCATCCGGCGTCGCCTTGTAGAGCAGGCTCAGGATGAGCGAGTTCATGCACACGGACTTGCCGGAGCCGGTCGTACCGGCGATGAGCATGTGCGGCAGCTTGGCGATATTGCCGATGATGCAGTTGCCGCCGATGTCCTTGCCGACGGCAAACGAGAGCTTGGACTTGGCATTGCGGAATGCGGGCGAATCGATAATATCGCGCAGGCACACGGCGCTGACGATCTTGTTCGGCACCTCGATGCCGACGGTGGAGATTTTGTCCGGGATCGGCGCAATGCGCACGTTTTCCACGCCGAGTGCGAGCGCAAGGTCACCGGAAAGGTTCGTGATCTTGTTGAGCTTCACACCCGCCTCGAGCTCGAGGTCGTAGCGCGTGACCGTAGGACCGCGCGTCACGTCGCGGATGGTAGCATTGACGCCGAAGCTGCTCAGGGCGGTGTTGAGCCGGTCACGGTTGAAGCGGATCTCCTCCGTCGCGTCCGTCTGGTCCTTCTTCCCCGCGCGCAGGAACGACACCGGCGGGAGCTGATAGGCCGAGTGGTCGGCATTCTCGCTCTCGATGGCGGAGGTGATGGCGGCCGTCTCCGCTGCGACGGCGGCGCTGGCCGCCTTTTTGGACGGCTTCGGCGGGTCCTGAATCTCCTGCGTGGCCGGCACGGTGACGCCGCAGATGTCGGCTGCCTCCTCCACGGACAGCGGCTGGACGTTCTGCGTGGCCTCGGCCGGGGCAGCCTTTTTCGCGCCGCGGGCAGGCTTTTTGACCGGGATGGGGTCGATGGGATCGTCGTCCAGCTCCGCCGGCGTTTCCTCGACCGGGATGTCAATGAGCTTTTTCTTCGCGACCGGCTTGTCCGGCGCAGCGCGGCGCGCGCGGCGCTGCGGCTCGGGCTGCGGCTGCGCGGCGGGCTCATCCTCGTCATCAAAAAGCGGCTGGTCTCCGTCGTCCGGGATGTATTGTGCCGCGCGGTGCGCGCGCCATTGGGTGACGACCTTGCCGACCGTCAGATCCATGCTGCCGAGCACACAGACCACGAATGCCGCCATCGTCAGCGGCAGCGCGGCGTACACGCTGATGCCGGCCTTGAGCAGATAGCCCACGCCGCCGGAGATCACGCCGCCGGACGTGAGTGCCTTACCCCCGTCATAGAGCTGACCGACGATCGCGCCGAACGTCTGCGCCGTGAACGCCACGCGGCAGAGCATCAGGTGCACGATCATACCGAACAGCGGCGCAATCAGCAGCGCCGCCGTCACGCGCAGGCCGAAATGCCGCTCCGGATTGCGCACAAAGACCCACGCCAGCAGCAGCATCGCAAACGGAAATGCCCAAAAGCCCCAGCCCATGATGCCGCACAAAAAGCCCGCAAAGCCGTCGATGATGACGCCCTCGGCATGAAACAGACCCAGAAACGCCAGCAGCGACAGCACGATGCATACAATTGCATACGGCCACGTCGGTGCCGTTGCCGCAGGGGCCGGAGCCGCCTTGGCAGCCGGCTGCTTTTTCGGCGCGGAAGCCGGTTTTTTCGCTGCCGGAGCGGACTTTTTCGCCGTACCGGTTTTCTTTTTGGATGATGAAGTTGCCATTATATATAACGTCCTCTCAGAAAATCAGAGACAGAATCATCGTCAGCGCGCCCGCGCCCCAGCAGTAGTAGGAAAACGCGCCGAAGCGGCCCTTCGACGTCAAGCGCTTGACAAGGCCGATGGCCGCGACGCCCGAAACCATCGCCACGAACATGCCGATCAGGTACGCCGGCAGGAGCGACACGTCAATGCCCGTCTTGGCCGCCTTGGCCAGCGACAGGATGTTCGCACCCAGCACCGCGGGCAGCGACATCAGAAACGAGAAGCGCACCGCAAAGCTGCGGTCCAGTCCCGTGGCCATGCCGGCTGCGATCGTGGTGCCCGACCGGGACAGGCCCGGGATCGTCGCCACGGCCTGGCACACGCCGATGATGAGCGCATCGCGCACGCGCATGTTTTTCTCCGTGCGCGTGCCCTTGGGCATTTTATCGGCCACGAACAGCAGAAAACCCGTGAGGATGAGCATGAGGCCGATGAAGAAGGTGTGGTAGTAAAGCTGCTCCACCTGATCGTTGATCGGCAGGATCAGAAACAGCGGCAGCGTCGCCAGAATGATCATGAGCACCAGGCGCGCGGCGGGAAGCTGCTGCTGTCGCTGCTCAGCCGGCAGACGCGTGTTGCGGAAAAACGCGAATGTCTCGCGCACCATGGCCACGATGTCCCGCCAGTAGACGATGCAGATGGAAATGAGCGTGCCCAGATGCAGCAGAACATCGAAAAACAGATGGCCGTTTTCCGTCGTAGACATATGAAACAGGTTTTGCAGGATGGACAGATGGCCGGAGCTGGAAATCGGCAGAAACTCTGCGATGCCCTGCACCAGACCGAGTAGGATCGCATTCCAGATGCTCACGGATGTACCTCCCAATGTACAGATATGAACATTTGATTATAACACAATTTCTTGCTCACCACAAGGGAAAACGGGCACAGCGCCCGTCCTCCCCCGTTGTATCCGGTCACGCCTGCGTGTCGCAGTAGGCCGCCAGCACGCCGCGGTAGGTCATCCAGCAGTCGAACTTTGCCACGAGCTCGAACGGCGAATGCATGCTCAGCACCGGCACACCGGCGTCAATGGTGTCGATGTTGCGGTCGGCCATGAACTTGGCGATCGTGCCGCCGCCGCCCTGATCGACCTTGCCCATCTCGGACAGCTGCCAGACAACGCCGTTATCGGCAAACAGGCGGCGCAGGTAGGCCACGAGCTCGGCCGAGGCGTCGCTCGTGCCGGACTTGCCGCGCGCGCCCGTGAACTTGCAGATGCCCATACCGTAGTTGAGCTTGGCCTCCGTGCGCTTGGCGCTCACCTCGGGGAAGCTGGGGTCAAAGGCCGCGCAGACGTCCGCCGAGAGGCAAAAGCTCCTGGCGAAGCAGTGGCGCAGCGCGACGTCCTGCTGCTCGCAGAGGTCGGCCATGAAGGCCTCGAACGCCTGCGACTGCATGCCGGACACGCCGTCGGAACCAATCTCTTCTTTATCGGCGAGGATGCACACAGCCGTGCGCTCCGGTGCGCCGTCAAGGTCGAGGATGGCGCGCAGCTCGGCGTAGGCGCACACGCGGTCGTCCTGACCGTAGGCGCCGATCATGCTGCGGTCAAAGCCGATGTCGCGCGCCGGGAACGCCGGCACGGCGGCCAGCTCCGCCGACAGAAAGTCCTCTTCCGTGATGCCGTATTCATCATAGAGCAGGGACAGCACGGCGAGCTTCACACGGTCGCGCCCCTCTCCGGCATACGGCATGCTGCCGATGACGATGTTGAGCGCCTCGCCCGTGATGCCCTCTTCCATGGTCTTGCGCATCTGATCCTTGCCGAGGTGCGGCAGCAGATCGGTGATGACAAACTGCGGCTCATCCGGCTCGCGGCCGATGGCAATGTCGACCGTGCTGCCGTCCTTGAGCGCGACGGTGCCGTGCAGCTCCAGCGGGATCGTGACCCACTGGTACTTCTTGATGCCGCCGTAATAGTGCGTCTTGAAATACGCCAGCTCCGAATCCTCATACATTGGCGTCTGCTTGAGATCGAGGCGCGGCGAGTCGATGTGCGCGCCCGCGATCACACAGCCGTGATCGAGCGGCTGCTGACCGAGCACGGCCAGCATGAGCGCCTTGCCGCGGTTGTTGACATACACCTTCGAGCCCGGCTGCAGCTCCATACCGAACGTATACGGCACGAAGCCCGCTTCCTCCGCCATGCGGATTGCTTCCTTAACGGCCTCGCGCTCGGTGCGCGCGGCGTCGAGAAAGCGCTTATATCCCTCGGCGTAGGCAAAAATCTCCCCGGTCTGCTCGGCGTCGATCTGATCATAGCCGTTTTTCGGCTGATAAAACAGCTTTTCCTTCCACTGCTTGAGTTCCTTATCTTCGCTCATGAGAGCACCTCCTGTATCAGTTGATGGCAGCGGCGCTGAAAATCGGCGAGCGTGCCGCCGTTCTCCAGCACGTAGCTGCAATGTTTGGCAAACCATTCGTTGGGCTTCTGCGCGTCGATGCGCGCCTCGGCATAGGCGCGTGTCACGCCCTCACGCGCGATGAGCCGCTCGATGCGCACCGCGCGCGGCGCCGTCACGCCGAGGGTAACGGTGCACAGCTCCGCCAGCCCGCTCTCGATGAGCGCGATGGCATCGATCGCCGCGGCCGTGCCGCCCTGACGCGCCCACGCGCGCAGGCGAGCGCGCACCTCGGCGCGGACATACCGGTGCGTGATGGCGTTGAGATCGTCGAGCGCCGCCGCGTCCGCGAACACGACCGCGCCGAGTTTTTTGCGCTGCAGCACCCCATTTTCTATTGTACCCGGAAAACGGGCGTTGATTTCCGCGAGCATAGCGGTATTGGACGCCAGCAGCTCATGATACACCGCGTCGCAGTCGATGACGAGCGCGCCCTGGCGCTCGAGCTCCATGAGCGCGGTCGTTTTGCCGCAGCCGGTGCCGCCCGTGATGCCGACGATGTGCATTTTCTGCACAAGTGCGTCCCACACAGCGTCGTCCGGCACGGCGGCAGAGCGCAGGATGCGGTACGGCGTGTGCGAGAGGTCGACGAGCGTGGACTCCCGGCCGATGCCGCAGGGGCCGCCGTCGATGACGGCCGCGATCTGCCCGTCGAAATACGCGAGCACGTCGTCCGCCGTTTTCGGGCTCGGCGCGCCGGAGGGATTGGCCGACGGCGCAGCCAGCGGCAGCTGCGCGGCCTCGATGAGCGCCAACGTGGCCGGGTGATCCGGGCAGCGCAGGCCGACGGTCTCACCGCCCGCGCGCACGATCTCGGGCACGCAGTCCTGCGCTCGCAGCACGATCGTGAGCGGCCCGGGCCAGAAGGCCTCGGCCAGTGTGTACGCCGCCGGCGGCACATCAATGCAGTAGCGCGCCATGGCGGACGCGTCGTGCACCATCAACGACAGCGGCTTGACAGCCGGCCGGCACTTGACCTCATAGATCTGCACGACGGCATCGGGGTCCAGCCCGTTGCCGGCAAGGCCATAGACTGTCTCCGTCGGGACGGCGACGAGCTGACCGGCGCGGATGGCCTCCGCCGCCTGCGCGATCTCGGTTGTGATTCGTTTCGTGTTCATGCTTCCTCCACGGATGCGCGCAGCTTTTCGGCCTGATCGGCCAGCGTGAGCGCATCGATGATCTCATCCAGATCACCGTCGAGCACCTGATCGAGCTTGTAGAGCGTCAGCCCGATGCGGTGATCTGTCACCCGCCCCTGCGGGAAGTTGTAGGTGCGGATGCGTTCGTTGCGCATGCCGGTGCCGACCTGACTACGCCGCTCGGCCGAGCGCACGGCGTTTTGCCGGGCGCTTTCCGCGGCATACAGGCGCGAGGCCAGGATCTTCATCGCGCGATCCTTGTTTTTATACTGGCTGCGCTCATCCTGACACTCGACGACCGTACCGGTCGGCAGGTGCGTGATGCGGATGGCGCTCTCGGTCTTGTTGACATGCTGGCCGCCGGCGCCGGAGCTGCGGTAGGTATCGATCTGCAGGTCCTTCGGGTCGATGTGCACCTCCACGGCGTCCATCTCCGGCAGCACGGCCACGGTGGCGGTACTGGTGTGGATGCGGCCGCCGGTCTCCGTCTCCGGCACGCGCTGGACGCGGTGCACCCCGCTTTCAAACTTCAGGCGGGAGTAGGCCCCCTGCCCGCTGATGAGCAGACTCGCCTCGCGCACGCCACCGAGCTCCGTCTCGTTGAGGTTCGCGATCTCGGTCTTCCAGCCATGCGCGTCGGCGTACATGTTGTACATCCGATAAAGACTATGTGCAAAGAGCGCGGATTCTTCTCCGCCGACGCCGGTGCGGATCTCCAGAATGACGTTGCGGTCGTCATTCGGGTCACGCGGCAGCAGCAGGACGCGCAGCTGCTGCTCGAGCTCCGCGCAGCGGGCCCTGCCCTGCTCAATCTCCTCGCGCGCGATCCCGTGCAGCTCGGGGTCGTCCAGCAGCGCCTCTGCCTGTGCGATCTGCGCCTGACAGGCGGTATAGGCCCGGTAGGCCTCCACGACCGGCTGCAGCTCGCGCTGCTCACGGCAGAGCTTTGTGAACACCGCAGGGTCGGAATAATACGCAGGATCGGCCAGCTTGCTCTCGAGTTCGGCATACCGGTTTTCAATTTGTCGCAGCTTTTCGAGCACAGCGCCGCCTCCCTTGTTGCGATATTCGCTCAATGTATCAGTTTACCACAGCGGCGCAAAAATGTAAACAGGCGGTGCGCTCGAGCGCACCGCCTGTCAGAAAATCTTCACTTCATTTATCCGCGCGGGATGATCGCCTGCGCCACGTTCTCGAGCGTGCCCAGGTCAAGCACGTTCACCTGGTCGGAGCCGACGACATAAAAGTAGTCGCCGATGTACAGGCCGCGGTTGTTCTCGTCCCACTGCGAGACAGGGATCTCCTTGCGCAGCGTGAAGCCGTCGTCCGCCGAATAGCCGTAGACAAGGTAGCTGTTTTCCGCCGGGAAAGCAATGAGGTCCTTGCCGCTGTCGACAAGAATGGCCTTATGGTTATACAGCGCCTCGCTGTAGTCGGCGTCAATAGCCTGCGTGTGCAGATCGTGCAGCTTGGCGGGGTCGGACGTGTCGATCATGACGAGCTTCATGCCGTCCACGGTCGTGCCATCGACCGCCTGCGTCTCCATGCCGAGGCCGAAAAGCATCCCGTCCGACCAGACATGCAGATAGTCCGAATAGCCGCTGAGCTTGAGCTCGCCGACGACCTTCGGGTTCGCCGGATCGGTCAGGTCGACCGCAAAGACCGGATCCGTCTGGCGGTAGGTGCACAGATAGCCGTAATCCCCGTCAAAGCGCGCGGAGAACACCGTCTCCCCTTCCGCGAGCCCGGCCACGCTGCCGACGGTGTTCAGGTCACTGTCGAGTACGTAGACATCATTGCGCGTCTGTGTGGCGTCGTCATTAGCCTTCGTGTTTTCAAAATCGTGCTTTTCATCGCGGTAGACGCTGTAGGCATACGTCTGCTCGGTCGTGGCCATGCGCAGATAGCCGTCCCGCTCGTCGAGCGAGAACTGATTGTTGAGCGCGCCGGCCACAGCGCCGTTGGCGGCGAAGGTAAGCTTGCCGTCCGCGATCGCGAAGCGGTTGACCACCGTGTTGACGCTCGAGGTATAGTCCGTGACCGTGTAACTGCCGTCTTTATAGCTCTTGCCCGCGCCGTCGTCGTAGACGCTCGTGCACAGGTAGAGATTCTCCGCCGTCATATACACCGTTTCTCCGCCGCCGAGTACGGACTGGCTGGAGAGCCGGGTGCCGGACGCGATGTCATACGACGCCGCGACCGCGTAGGTCATGGAGTTGTTATACGGCATGAGGCCGATGCTATCGCACGGCACGACCGACGCCGTGTCCCCATCGTACAGCCGGGGCGCATACGTGGCCTCGTCGCCCTTCTCAGGCGCATCGGGATAATACGACGTGCACAGATAGAGCACGCCGCCGATCATGCGCGAGGCGATCTCGTAGCCGTCCTGCCCGAGCGACTGGACCAGTGTCGGGGCCGCCGGATCGGAAACATCATAAATATCGACCGTGACGTAGTTGCTGCCGCTGCCCGCAATCCCGTCAGAGGAAGCATCGCCGTCCGTCCAGTCGGTATAGGACGAGAGAACGACCGCACGGCCATCTGCGAGATACAGCTCCAGCGGCAGCTTTTCCTGCGTGTGCGCCCGGCCGTCCTCGGTCGTCGTCTGCTCCCAGTCCTGCCCGACGAACACGTTGGACACATCCGTGACGTCCGCGCCGTCCGCCTGCATGACAATCAGCTCGCTGCCGCGCAGGATGTAGATATACGTGCCGTCGGTCTTGACGATGTCGCCCTCGTCGACGCCCGCGACCTGCACGTTCGTGCCGGAGTAGAACGTGCCCTCACCGTCGCCCTTACCGCCGGTCTCCGGGTCACCGGAGGTACCGTCGGACATATTGAGAGACTTATCGCGGTCTGCGATCGCTTTCTGCGCATCGGTCAGCGCGGAATAGACCTCACTGTAGCTCTTGGCAAAGGTCAGGCCGCCGGCCGTCACCGTCTTGCCGGTCTGGCCGCCGGTTCCGCAGGCAGTCAGCAGCGCGAGCGACAGACACAGCACCAGAAATCCAGAAAAAAACTTTTTCATAGCACACCTCTATGGTTCGATGGTTTTCAACTACATTGTACAGGATTGGACGCGCACGGTCAAGAAATGTTCCGAAAAAACGGAAGGACACCCGCAGGCATCCTCCCGTCTGATTGCGTATACAGTTATGCGCCGAGGTACGCCGCGCGCACCGCGTCATTGGTCAGCAGCTCCTCACCGCTGCCGGTGAGCGTGATGCGGCCGGTCTCGAGCACGTAGCCCACATCGGCGATCTTGAGGGCCATGTTCGCGTTCTGCTCGATGAGCAGGATGGTTACGCCCTGTTTGTTGATCTCCTGAATGATGGAGAAGATATCGCGCACGACCAGCGGCGCGAGGCCGAGCGAGGGCTCGTCCATCATGAGCAGCTTCGGGCGGCTCATGAGCGCGCGGCCGACCGCGAGCATCTGCTGCTCGCCGCCGGAGAGCGTGCCGCCGGCCTGCCAGCTGCGCTCTTTCAGGCGCGGGAACAGGCTGTACACCCACTCGAGATCCTCCGACAGATCGTCCTTGCGCAGGTAGGCGCCGATCTTTAGGTTTTCCAGCACGGTCATGTCCGGGAAAATGCGGCGTCCCTCCGGCACGAGCGTCACGCCCTGCGTCACGATCTGGGTCGGGTCCTTGCCGGTGATGTCCTCGCCCCGGAACGTGATCTTGCCGCCGCTCGGCTTGACGAGGCCGGAGATCGTGCGCAGCGTGGAGCTCTTGCCCGCACCGTTGGAGCCGATCAGCGTGACGATCTGGCCCTCCTGCACATCAAACGAAATGCCCTTGACGGCCTCAATGCCGCCGTAGTGCACCTGCAGGTCTTCAATTTTCAGAATCGTTTCACTCATCTTCCACAACCCCCAGATAGGCGTCAATGACGTGCTGATTGTTCTGGATCTCCTGCGGGATGCCCTCGGCGATCTTGCTGCCGAAGTCGATGACGTAAATGTAATCGGAGATCCGCATGACCAGATCCATATGGTGCTCGATCAGGAAGATCGTCAGGCCGTATTTATCGCGCAGCTCATGGATGAACGCCGCGAGCTCGAGCGTCTCCTGCGGGTTCATGCCGGCCGCCGGCTCGTCGAGCAGCAGCAGCTTCGGATCCGTCGCCAGCGCACGGGCGATCTCCAGCCGGCGCTGGATGCCGTAAGGCAGGCTCGTCGCAATGTCGTCCTTATATTGCTCCAGCCCCTGCTCCATGAGCAGGGCCATGGTCTCGTCGCGCATGCGCTTTTCTTCCCTGGCGTTGCCGCGGAAGGTCGCGGAAAACACATTCTGCCTGGCACGCATATGCTTTGCCACGAGCACGTTTTCAAACACCGTCATACTCTTCCACAGGCGGATATTCTGGAACGTGCGGGCAATACCGAGCTTTGTGATCTTGTCCGGCGTCGGCGAGACGATCTTGCCCGTCCCGGCCAGCGGGTCGCGCGCGAGCATCTGCTCTTTCGTCTCGTCCTCCGGATGATACTCCGCCGTGTAGAGCAGCGGATTTTCGCCCTTGTAGAGCTTTTTCATCTTCCCGGTCGGATGGTTGCGGACCATCGGCTCGTCAAGGAATTTGACGAGACCGTTCGTCGGCTCATATACGCCGGTGATGCAGTTGAAGGCCGTGGTCTTGCCGGCGCCGTTCGGGCCGATGAGCGCCACGATCTGCCCCTCGGGGATGTGCAGCGACAGGTTATTGACCGCCACGACGCCGCCGAACTGCATCGTGATATTTTCCACGCTGAGGATGTCTTTACTCATCTGCTTTGCCCTCCTCAACTACATTCTTTTTTGCCTTTTTTGGGCGCTTGCGGAACAGATCCGGCAGCTCGCGCTCACCCATGATGCCCTTGCGGAAGAAGAGCACGACGATCATGATGATGATCGAGAACACGACCATACGGAAACCGTTGCGCAGCAGCGGCACCTTGAACGCGCCGATGTACGCCTCGTTGTCGAGGAAGCGCAGCCACCATTCGGAACAGGCGATGTACAGGAAGGAGGCGATGCAGCTGCCGGAGACGGAGCCGATGCCGCCGATGACGACGATGAGCAGGATCTCATAGGTCATGGCCGAGGTGAACACCTTGGCCTGCACGGTCGTGGCAAACATGGCAAAGAGCGCGCCCGACACGCCCGCAAAGAACGAGCTGATGACAAACGACAGGCTCTTGTGCTTGGCGAGGTTCACGCCCATGGCCTCCGCCGCGATCTCATCGTCGCGAATGGCCTTAAAGACGCGGCCATAGGACGAGTTGATGAGCAGAACAATAATAAAGATGCAGATACCGGCAAGCAAAATCGGCACGACAGCGCTCAGGCGGAAGAGCACCTTGCCGGAAGCGTTCGTGATGTTGAAATCCGCGAATGTCGGGTAGCCTTTGAGGATGTTGGCGCCGTTGGTGACCTTGCCGAGCGTCTGCCACTGGAAAATGGCACGCAGGATCTCAGCAAAGCCGAGCGTCGCAATGGCCAGATAATCGCTCTTGAGGCGCAGGACCGGCAGGCCGATCAGATACGCGAAGAACGCGGCGACCAGGCCCGCGAAAATGATGGCCACAAGCACACCGAGCACCAGACTCACACCGCCACCGAAGCCGGTGGCGCCGAACAGATGCTGGAACATCTCCTGGAAGGAGAAGTGGATGCTCGAACCCTCGAAGAGGTAATACACGCCATCACGCGCGGCATCCGGGATCATGAAGATCGCGTAGGCATACGCGCCGAGGAGCATGAAGCCCGCCTGCCCGAGCGAGAACAGGCCGGTGAAGCCGTTGAGCAGGTTCATGGACACGGCGACGAGCGAGTACACCGCACCCTTTTTGATGACCGTAAAGAGCAGGGAGCCGGGAGACATGACGTTTTCCAGCACCATCGTCACGAGCGTGAGCACGAGCACGATAGCAAAGGTGATCAAATTGCCGCGGCGCGCTTCTTTGTCTTTCGCTTTCAGCACAATGATCCCCCCTCTCAGACTTTGTCCGTGGCCTTTTCACCGAACAGGCCGGTGGGCTTGACCACGAGGACGACGATCAGCAGCGCGAACGTGAACGCATCGGAGAACACCGTCATGCTGGTGCCCTTGATGAGCGTTTCGCAGATGCCGATGATGAACGCGCCAATGACGGCGCCGGGGATCGAACCGATGCCGCCGAACACCGCCGCGACGAACGCCTTCAGGCCGGGCATGGCGCCGGAGGTGGGGATGACGGTCGGATAGTTCGTGAAGTACAGCAGCGAGCCGACGGCCGCCAGGAACGAGCCGATGATAAACGTCACGGAGATGACCTTATTGATCTTGATGCCCATGAGCTGGCTGGTCTCGAAGTCCTTCGCGACCGCGCGCATGGCCATGCCGATCTTCGTGTGGTTGATAAGCCACTGCAGCAGCAGCACGAGCACGATCACGAGCACGGGCGTGATGACCGTGACCCAGTGCGTGGACGCGCCGAGGATCGTGACCGTGCCGGACACGAACGGCAGCGACGGATAGGTCTGCGGCTGGCCGCCGGTGGCGTAAAGCGCCACGTTCTGCAGCAGATAGCTCACGCCGATGGCCGAGATCATGACGGACATACGCGGCGCGCTGCGCAGGGGCTTATAGGCTGCACGCTCGATGGCGAAGCCGAGCAGGACCGTCAGCACGAGCATGAGCGGAATGGACACGTACACCGGCAGAGACGCACACATGAAGACCATCATGAGGCCTGCACACATGAACACGTCGCCGTGGGCGAAGTTAATGAGACGCAGGATGCCGTAGACCATCGTATAACCGATGGCAATCAGGGCATACTGGCCGCCCAGCGAAACGCCGGATAAAATTTGTGCGACTAGAAATTCCATCTGTTTCCCTCTCTATCGTTTACAAATGCGGACATTCAACCGCCGCGAAAACCGCGGAGCTTCCGCGGCTTTCGCAGCGGCTCAAAATCCCAAAGGGGGAGCCGAAGCTCCCCCCGGATTTTTGGATCTCAGACCGAGTCAGAAGCTCAGGAAGCCTTCTGCTGTGTCACAAACTTCCACGCATTGGAAGCCGAGTCGATGGTCTTGATATAAGCGGTGTCGCGGATCGCGTCGCCGGTCTCGTCAAAGGCGATGTGGCCGGACACGCCGTCATAGGTCACGCCGGGCAGCGCTTCCATGACCTTAGCCGGATCGGTGGAGCCGGCAGCCTTCAGCGCCTCAAGTGCAACATAGTAAACGTCATAGCCCATGGCCGTCACAGCGGAGATGGTGTCGTCGCCGCCGTTGGTGGTCTTGGCATCGGCATTGCCGTTGATATAGGCCTTGATGCCGTCATCAAAAGTCTTGTTGCCGCCTTCTGCGTAGAAGGTGGAGACAAACGCCTGAACGCTCGTGCCCTTGGCAGCCTGCAGGACCATGTTGTCATCCCACGTGTCGGAGCCAAGGAACGGGATGCCGACGTTCAGGGAAGCCGCCTGAGAGACGAGCTGCGTGGAGTACGCGATCGACACGGGCGCGAAGATAACGTCGCAGCCCTGATCCTTCGCCTTGTTCAGGTAGGAGCTGAAGTCGGAGTTATCCTTCGGGAAGGAGTCGGTGACGACCGTGCCGCCGGCCTTCTCAAACGCCTGCTTGAAGAAGGTGACCAGGCCCTGGTCATACTCGTTGCCGTTCTCGCCGAGGCAGTAGGCCTTCTTGGCCTTGAGCTCGGAAGAAGCATAGTTGGCAAGGACGGTGCCCTGGAACGGATCCAGGAAGCAGATGCGGAAGTAGTGGCTGTTGCCCGCCGTGACGTTCGGGTTCGTGCAGGTCACGCCCACGGCCGGGATACCTGCCTGCTTGAACGTGTCAGACGCGGCGATGGACACACCGGAGCCGTAGGAGCCGAGCACGATGGAGACCTTCTCATTGACGAGCTTGGAAGCCGCAGAGACAGCCTTCGCGGAGTCGGAGCCGTTGTCGGAGTAGACGAGCTCGACCTTGTAGGTCTCGCCGCCAATCTCGACGGTCGGGGTCTCCTGGTTGGCATACTGCATGCCGAGCATTTCCTTCTTGCCGCCGGCGCCGGAGTCGCCGCTGGCGGGCTCGAACACGCCGATCTTAACGACCTTCTCGCCGTTGTCGGCCGTGCCCTTGTCGCCGCCGCCGCAGGCGCACAGTGCGAACACCATGACCAGAGCGAGCAGCAGAGCAATCGCTTTTTTCATTGTATTTCCTCCAATCATTTCTTCTCCGGACGCTGTCCGCAATGCACGGACATTTGTCCTTCAAATGAATATGCAAAGATTATACTATCGTTTTTATGAAATTGCAATATCAAATTCGCGAAATACTCCTATTAAAATTTCAAATACTTTGCGCACAATGACAGTCACAGCACAAACGGGCTCGCGCGCCAGTCGCCGCCGCAGCGGCGCTCCTCTCTGGCAGGGCAGCCGAGCACGTAGAGATCGTGCGCATCCGCCGTCAGGGCAAAGATCTCTCCGGCCTCGCCCGGCAGGCTCCGTCCGGCGGCCGGCTTCGTGATAACCGGCACCGAGGTGCGCGCATCGATCGCGCGCAGCAGCTCTCTGCCCTGCGTGCCGATGGCCAGCACACGTGCATATGGCGGCGTGCCTGCGTCCATGCCGGCGGTGACGCCGAGGGCCGCGCACATCGTCATGCGCCGGATGCGCGAGAGCGCATAGCGCTTGGATTTCGCCGCCGCCAGCACACCGTCGAGCGTCGGCTCTTCATGCGCCGCGCGGTACAGGCTGTTGCCCAGCCCCTCGGATGCGCCGGGCAGCGTGTTGTATGCCGCCTGCGGCAGCATGCGCAGGCGCGAGAGCAGCGCACTCTCCAGTGCCTCCGGCAGCACCGGCCCGCGGCCGAGCGTTTTTTCCCGTGCGCTGATCTCCGCCGCCGCTTTCGGCAGAAAGGCGGACACGTTCTCCCCTGCGCCGATGCGCGTGCGCAGCTCACTCGCCGAGCGCACGTTCCCCTCCGCCGGACGGTCGTGCTGCGCGCCGGTGCGCAGGATCGTCAGCGGATGCAGATCGAGCCGCTGGTCAAAGATTGCCTTGAGATACTCCACGGCAAGAATATTGTTCGGCGCCTGCAGCAGCTCCGCCAGCGCACCCACGCGCCGCGCGGCTGCCCGCTGCCGCGCCGCCGCAAACGGGATGCCGGACTGCAGCTCGGCGCGCAGGTCCTCGCCCAGCAGCGGATCGAGCAGTGCCTCGGCCACCCGCTGCAGCGGTTCCAGCTCGCCGCACTCACTGCCGAAGCTCAGATGCGTCACCACGCCGAGGCCGCCCAGCAGTCCCACAGCACCGCGGGCAAACCCCTCCGCAGACGACAGCGCCCACGGCAGCGGCAGCTCCAGCACCAGATCCGCCCCGCAGCGCGCGGCGGCCTCCGCGCGCGCGAACTTGGAATACACCGCCGGGCTGCCGCGCTGTACAAAGTCGCCCGACATGACGCACACGACCGGACAATCCGCGCCCAGACGCGCGCGTGTCTGCTCGATGAGCCGCGCATGTCCGTTGTGAAACGGGTTATACTCAGCAACAATGCCGATGACATTGCCCATTTTTGCACCTTCTTTCGAAAAACACTTGCGTTTTCCAACGAAATGATTACAATAAGAGTGTTATGTATCATAATACTGTGATTTTATGAAAATTACAATATTTTATATGAGAAAGGAATCTGAGTATGAAAATTCTTGTCATCAATGCCGGCAGCTCCTCCCTGAAGTATCAGCTGATCGACATGGAGACCGAACACGTCCTGGCCAAGGGTCTGTGCGAGCGCATCGGCATCGACGGCCACCTCAAGCACTCCCCGCTCATCGGCGGCAAGCCGGTCTTTGACGAAGATCTGCCGATGCCCACCCACTCCGAGGCGATTGCTGCGGTCATCGACAAACTGACCAGCGCCGAGTACGGTGTGGTCACCTCCATGAAGGAGATCGACGCCGTCGGCCACCGTGTCGTCCACGGCGGTGAGAAATTTGCCTGCTCCGTCAAGATCGACGATGCCGTCATGGCCGCGCTCGAGGAGTGCACGCCGTTTGCCCCGCTGCACAACCCCGCCAACATCACCGGCATCAACGCCTGCCGCGCCGTCATGGGCGACGATGTGCCGATGGTCGCCGTGTTCGACACCGCATTCCACCAGACCATGCCCGGAAAGGCCTATATGTACGCCATTCCTTATGAATACTACCAGAACGACGGCATCCGCCGCTACGGCTTCCACGGCACGAGCCACCGCTACGTGTCCGCCCGCTGCGCCGAGCTCATGGGCAAGCCCATCGAAGAGCTCAAACTCATCTCCTGCCACATGGGCAACGGCAGTTCCATCTGCGCGATCGACGGCGGCAAGTGCGTCGACACGTCCATGGGCTTCACCCCGCTGGTCGGCCTGCCGATGGGCACCCGCTGCGGCGATCTCGACGCCGGCGTGATCCAGTTCATCATGAACAAGTACGGCATCAGCATCGACGAGATGCTCAACATCCTCAACAAGAAGTCCGGCGTGCTCGGCGTCTCCGGCGTCAGCTCCGACTTCCGCGATCTCGACGCCGCCGCTGCCGAGGGCAACGACCGCGCACAGCTCGCGCTTGACATGTTCCACTACTGGGTCGCCAAGGTCGTCGGCTCCTATGTTGCGGCCATGAACGGCGTCGATGCCATCATCTTCACCGCCGGTGTCGGCGAGAACAGCAAGTCCTCCCGCGCCGCCATCGCCGAGTACTTCGGCTACCTGGGCGTGAAGATCGACCCGGTCGCCAACAGCAAGCGCGGCGAAGACATCATGATCTCCACCCCGGACTCCAAGGTCAAGGTGTTCGTCATCCCGACGAACGAGGAGCTCGTCATCGCCCGCGACACGAAGGCCATCTGCGGCTGAGTTTCCCAAGACACAAAACCACGGTGCTGAATCTAGCGCCGTGGTTTTTCTCGTCCAAAACGGGTCATACTAAAATTATATAATGTGGCTTCCTGCATGTTTCCGTGAAAAACTTCGCCATGTCCCGGGAAAAACCGTTGACAAAACCTGTCCGGAATGATAAACTGTCAAGGCCGCATTGAGTGGGTACCAAGCGGAGGCATGCCTCCCGCCCACAAGAGCGAGACTCTACAGAGAGGCAGGTGCAACGAGTTTGAAGCACGCTATCATCGTTACCGGCGGTAAGCAGTACCGCGTGGCCGAGGGCGACGTCATCTTCGTCGAGAAGCTGGATGTCGAGGCCGGCGAGGCTGTGAAGTTTGACCGCGTTCTGGCTGTCATCGACGAGGACAAGGCTGTTTTCGGCACCCCCGTGGTGGAAAGCGCCGTCGTTTCCGGCAATGTCGTCAAAAACGGCAAGAGCAAGAAGATCCGCGTCTACAAGATGAAGCCGAAAAAAGGCTATCGCAGAACACAGGGCCACAGACAGCCCTACACCAAGGTCGAGATCACGAAGATCGAGGCCTGATTTCCGCAACTGATTTTGACACATGGAGGTGTAATTCGAAATGGCACATAAAAAAGGCATGGGTTCCACCAAGAACGGCCGCGACAGTGAGTCGAAGCGCCTTGGCCCCAAGAGAGCCGACGGTCAGTTTGTTCTGGCCGGCAACATCCTCGTCAGACAGCGCGGAACGAAGATCCACCCCGGCATCAACGTCGGCAAGGGTAAGGACGACACGCTCTTCGCCCTCGTGGACGGCGTCGTGAAGTTCGAGCGCAAGGACAAGGATCGCAAGCAGGTCTCTGTTTACGAAGAGATCGCACAGTAATCGCAAATGGGGTGGGCATCGCGCCCGCCCCGTTTTTCTATCCCCCGCCGGGCTGCCCGGCAACGAAAGTGAGGAATGACCATGGCTTCGCCATTTGTTGATAAAGTGACCATCACCGTGCGCGCGGGCGACGGCGGCAACGGCGCGGTGACCTTCCACCGCGAGAAATACGTGGCTGCCGGCGGGCCCGACGGCGGCGACGGCGGGCGCGGCGGCGACATCATCTTTGAAGTGGACGACAACATGTCCACGCTCATGGATTTTCGCTACAAGCGAAAATATGTAGCCGCCAACGGCGCCGACGGCCAGGGCAAGCGCTGCTCCGGCCGCGTGGGCCAGAGCCTGCACATCCGCGTGCCGCGCGGCACCCTGCTGCGCGACGCGGACAGCGGCGCGATCATGCACGACATGTCCTCAGGTGAGCCGTTTGTGGCCGCGCGCGGCGGGCGCGGCGGCTGGGGCAACCAGCACTTTGCCACGCCGACGCGGCAGGTGCCCCGCTTTGCCAAGCCCGGCCTGCCGGGCGAGAGCCACACGATCCTGCTCGAGCTGAAACTGCTGGCGGACGTGGGCCTCGTCGGCTTCCCGAACGTGGGCAAGAGCACACTGCTGTCCGTAGTGTCAAAGGCACACCCGAAGATCGCAAACTACCACTTCACGACCCTCTTCCCCAACCTGGGCGTCGTGTACGTGTCGGAGGGTTCGTCGTTCGTCATGGCGGACATCCCGGGCATCATCGAGGGCGCGAGCGACGGCGCCGGCCTCGGCCACGACTTCCTGCGCCACATCGATCGCTGCCGCCTGCTCGTGCATCTGGTGGACGTCTCCGGCAGCGAGGGGCGCGACCCGGTCGAGGACTTTGAGGCCATCAATGCCGAGCTGCGCGCCTACAGCGACGTGCTGGCCTCACGCACGCAGATCGTCGCCGCCAACAAGTGCGACCTGCTCGGCGACGACCGCACGAATATCGACCGCCTGCGCGCGCACGTCGAGGCACAGGGCTACGAATTCTTCGAGATGAGCGCCGCCGCCCACACCGGCACGCGTGAGCTCATCCAGGCGTGCGCGGCAAAGCTCGCTGAGATCCCGCCGGTGCCGCCGTATGAGGCTGATTACGTTCCGCCCGAACCGGAAGTCGGCACGAGCGACGAGCTCCAGATCCGCCACTTTGACGATCTCTGGGTCGTCGAAGGGCCGTGGTTGCAGCGGCTCATGGGCACGATCAACTTCGGCGACTACGAATCGCGGATGTACTTTGACCGCGTGCTGCGCCAGTCCGGCCTGTTTGACCGGCTCGAGGCCATGGGCATTGAGGAAGGCGACACGGTGAGCATTTACGATCTCGATTTTGAGTTCCGGTTCTGACCCAATGCCCCAAACAAATATCCCCGCTGGACGCAGACTGCGTCCGGCGGGGATTTCTTTATTCTTTATTTTTTATTCGATTGCTTCCGGCTTTTGCTCCGGTTCGCTTTCCGCCTTCGGCTCCTCCGGCAGGACCACCGGCACGAACTGCTTGGCGATCTTGTTGTTGCCGGACTTGACGCTGAAGTAGCCGATGACGCTGAACGTGAGCGCACCGACAAAGTTGACAAACAGATCCTGCATCGTGTCATACAGACCGACATCCAGATAACCGCCGAGACCAAGCGACTTGCCGTTCACAGCCACGTCCGTGATATTATCCACCAAAATAGGAATATTGTTGTTCGTCGGGTCGAGCGTCACGGAGGCGAAGGAGTGGATGATCGTGTCCTTCTGCATGTCCATGTGGAAGAGGTAGTCCATTGAGAACTCGAAAAACTCCCACAACACACCGACCGTCATGGAAAAGCAGAACGCCACCAGCGCCAGAAACACCGGCGAGAGCTTGAAATGCTGCGGTTTGTTGCGGTTGAGCAGGTCCACCATGGCAAAGCCGAACGCCGCGCTGATAAAGCCCGTCGTCGTGTGCAGCATGGAGTCCCAGTGCGGGTAGGTGATAAAATAGCTCTTGAGCTCGCCGAGGATCTCGGCGGCGAAAATGAAGATCAGGATAATGATCTCCAGCGCGCTCGGCAGCTCGATGCGGAAGTTGCGCTCCACGAATCGCGGCAGCATGAACAGAATCAGCACCAGCACGCATACGAACGTGCTCTCATAGTTTTTATGAATGATCGTCATGACCATGACGCCGATGACGATCAGACGCAGGATCCAGTAGACGGCCACGACCGCCGGCTTCGGTTTGTACTTCTGGTTTTCCTGCTCCATCTTTTTCAGAATCTTCGGGTCGCTCATATTTATCCTCGCTTATCCATTTCTCTGTTCGGTTTCTCTCAGGCGGCAGCCGACGGCTGACGCCGGTCCACAGCCCGGCGTGCCGCTACGTAAATGATCAGATACAGCACCAGCGACAGCGCAAGCGCCGCAAACACATCCAGAATGGAGTGCTGCTTGACGAACACCGTAGCCGCGCAGATTGCGACGGCAATGATGACTGCCGGTATGCGTACCTTTTTTAAATACTTGCTGTCAAACGTCACAGCCAGAACGGCCATGCAGCCGACCACGTGCATACTTGGCAGTACGTTCGTCGGCGTGTCAGCCGAATAGATCGCGTTGACCAGCCAACCGCACAGCGTGCTCGTATCCACATCCGACGGACGCAGCAGCTGGCAGTTCGGCCAGATCATGCAGATTGTCAGTGAGATGGAAAAGCCCGCGATGATGAACGCCGCATAGCGAATAAACGCACGGCGATCGTCCTTGAGCAGCGTCACAACGACAGGAATGATCAAAAACGGGTACCAGAGCACATACGCCAGAATGAATCCCGGCAAAAACGGGATTTTGTCGTCCAGCGGCAGATACGAAACGAAGCACCCCTCCGTCGAGGGCACCATGCGCTCGACCAGCGCAAACCAGATCAGATAAATGGGCAAATACAACACCAGCAGCACATATTTGTGTTCCTGAATATATTTCTTCATAAAACTGTCTCCTTGTATATGAAAGCGCGAAAAAACGCTTACCTGTTCGCTCAGGTGTCTGCCTCGATCTCCGTGATGCGGCCCAGCAGCCGGATCAACTCGCGGGAATCCTGTTCGCCCAGCTGCTTGAGAACATGCTGAACGTGCGCACACAGCGCCGCATGCATCTGCTCCGCCGTCCGGCGGCCGAGCTCTGTCAGCTGCACGACAACGCGGCGCCGGTCATGACTGTCGGCGCAGCGGCACAGCATCCCCTTTTCCTCCAGTGCACGCAGCATCGCTGCCGTGCGCGGCGCACTCACGCCCAGAACCTCACGCAGTGCACCCGGCGTGCTGCAGCCGTTTTGCGCGCTGAGATAGTCCAACAGAAAATTCTCGCCCTTAAGCGGCTCCTGCACACTCTGCGGGATGCAGGAACGGTTCAGAGAAGTGACCGCAAGCAGCATTTGCTCGGTCAGTTGCTGCAGTTCCATGATGCCGCCTCCTTTTTGTTAACCCCGTTAATCAGCATTTTGTAATGTTAACACTCCGCCCGGCGATTGTCAAACCTAATTTATGGGATTTCTGCGCTTTTGATTCGATGCTTTTTTTCACTCGCTGCACCACTGCCGGACACATGGCGCCGCTCTGTGAAAAAAATGCGCAAACGGGAAAAAAATTCGGCACATTTGCAAAATAATGCAACATTTTCCGCGTCTCATGCATTATAGTTGTTGACGAGCAATTATCAATGTGTTATTTTATGAATAGACTGTAAACAATGCAATTTTCACCCACAGCAACCGTTCCTCCCGCACTCCCGCGCGATCTCTTTTTATCGATCACCAGCTAATGTGAAAGGCGGATGTAATCAACATGAAAAAAGCAACTCATCGCAAGCAGGCACTCATGATTGCCATCTTCTTGCTGGCATTCACGCTGTCGCTGTTTTCGTTCGGCACGACCCCGGCGGCGGCCGGCGACGTGGCGGGCGTGAGCACGCACCTGTTTTTGACAGTCTTGCGCGACTATGACCACGATGCGGCCTTCTCCGTGACCTACACGGACGCACTCGGCACGCACACGAAGCCCTATCATGCCGGCATGGAAGTGACGGCGTGGTCCCCCGTGACCATCACCTGCACCAACCACCATGTCTACGACTGGAGCATTGATGCCGATGTTCAGGAGGCTACCATCGTCGGCGTCGGCGGGATCACCTACCCCGGCGGCACGGGCATCCATGTCAAGGGCACGAATACCATCAAGGCGTTTGCCACGAACTTCGGTCTGCACTACATCAATATCGTTGTCATCCTCGGCGAGGGCAATGATAACGGCGGCGACAACGGCGGCGATAACGGCGGCGACAACGGCGGCGATAACGGCGGCGATAACGGCGGCGATAACGGCGGCGATAACGGCGGCGGCAACAACGGCGGCGACAACGGCGGCGGCAACAACGGCGGCGGCAACAACGGCGGCGGCGATAACGGCGGCGGCGATAACGGCAACGGCACCGACCCCAACAATCCGGGCGGCAAAGACCCGAATGGGAATAATCCTGACGGGAATAATCCGGACGGCAACAATCCGGACGGCAATAATCCGGGCGGCAACAATCCGGACGGCAACAATCCGGACGGCAACAATCCGGACGGCAATAATCCGGACGGCAGCAATCCGGACGGCAGCAAGTCGAACGCCCCCAAGACCGGCGACACACGTCTGATCTGGCTGGTCATTGCGCTGGCAGTGATCTTCGTGGCGACCTTCGTTGCGACCTACTACAACCGCAGGAAGAGCAAGCACCACGGCGCCTGATCTTCACTCTCATGCAGTTAAAATGGGCAGCGTCAAATGACACTGCCCATTTTCATATCAGGAGTAATATATGAAAAAAACCGTTCTCATCGTCATCCGCGTCATCTGCATCGTCGGCTTTCTGGTATGCGCCGGTGTGCTCGGCTGGTACTGGCACAATGACCGCAGCGACCGCGCCGTTGCCGAGGCGCTCGCCGCCGCGCATGACGCAGCCAGTGCGGAGGCCATGGAGCAGGTGCGTGCAGTTGCCGCCGACAATGCGGATACGATCGGCTGGCTGCGCATCGACGGCACCAACATCAACAACGTCGTCATGTTTGCCCCCGACACGCCGGGCAAGTACCTGCACATGGACTTCTACGGCAAGTGGTCGTACCGCGGCACGCTGTATGTCGCCGAAAACTGCGATGTGCGCACGGCGGACAACATCCTCATCTACGGGCACCACATGAAAGACGGCAGCATGTTCGGCTCCCTGATCTCCTACAAGGATGCGGCATTTCGCGCTGCGCACCCGATCGTGCAGTTTGACACGCTCTACGCCTCTCACACCTACGAGATCGTGGCCGCGATCGAGACGGAGATCCCCGCCGAGGGCTCTGACTCCTTCCGCTATTACGACTGCACCGGCACCGACCCGGAGCAGTTTGCGCAGTACCTCGCGTTTATCGAACAAAACCGGTGCTACGATACCGGCATCACGATACAACCCGGCGACCGGCTGCTCACACTGTCCACCTGCGCCTACCACACAGCAAACGGCCGCTTTCTGGTCGTGGCGCGGCAGATCGCCTGAGAGAAAACCAAGATACAAAAAACCCCGCCATCCGATGGATGGCGGGGTTTTGACTTGGAAACTCAGTTCAGGGCAGCCTTCGCCTGCTCGCACAGAGCAGTGAACGCAGCGGGGTCATGGATCGCAGTCTCGGAGAGCATCTTGCGGTTCATGTCGATGCCGGCCAGCTTCAGGCCGTGCATAAAGGTGGAGTAGTTCATGCCGTTGGCTTTGCAGCCGGCGCTGATACGGGTAATCCACAGCTGACGGAAGTCTCTCTTCTTCTGCTTGCGGCCGACGTAAGCATAGCGACCGGACTTCATCATCTGCTGGTTGGCCATCTTGTAGTGACGGGACTTGTTGCCCCAGTAGCCCTTCGCGAGGCCAAGGATCTTTTTTCTATGTTTGCGCGTCATCATCGCGCCCTTAACTCTTGCCATTGTTGTTTCCTCCTATTGTGCGGTCAATCCTTATTTATAAGGAATCATTTTTCTGATGGTCGCTTCGGTAGTCGCATCCGCATAAGTGGTAGAACGCAGACGACGGCAGCGCTTGGTATCCTTCTTGGTAAGAATGTGGCTCTTGAACGCATGGGCACGCTTGACCTTGCCGTTCTTGGTGAGATTGAATCTCTTCTTCGCGCCACTGTGAGATTTCAGTTTGGGCATTGTATTTTCTCCTTCCTTGGTTTGCTTACTTCTTATTATTGGTGTTCTGCGGCTTTGGCGACAGGAACATGGACATGTTGCGTCCCTCCAGCTTGGGCTGCTTGTCGAGGTTGGCAATGTCCGCGCACTTGGCGGCAAAGTCACGCAGGAGCTGTTCACCGATATTGGTGTGCGCCATTTCACGGCCGCGGAAGCGGATGGTCACCTTCAGACGGTCACCGCCCTGCAGGAACTTCTGGCCGTTTTTCAGCTTGGTGTTGAAGTCGTTCTCGCCGATGCCGGGCGACATGCGGATCTCCTTGACTTCGATCACATGCTGATTTTTTCTGGCTTCCTTCTCGCGCTTGGCCTGCTCGAAACGGTACTTGCCGTAGTCCATGATCTTGCAGACCGGCGGGTTGGAACCCGGAGCGATCTTCACGAGGTCGAGGTCCTTCCCCTCGGCGATCTCCAGCGCAGCGGCCGAGGACATGATGCCCAGCTGAGCGCCGTCAGCGCCGATGACGCGGACTTCCTTATCGCGGATCTCTTCGTTGATCTGATAGTTTGCAGTTGCGATACGAACACACCTCCATTGGTTGCATCGGGAGCGGTGGCTCCGGGAACAAAAAAGCACGGATGCAAGACACATCCGCGCGCATAAAACACACATACCTCCCAGACGGGAGCGGGTTTTATTGACCGCGGACCGCCTTTGCGGCCGGGTGAGGCTGCCCAAAGGGCGCCCACTTTGTTGTCAGCTTTTATACTATAGCAGTCCCAGCGCGATCTGTCAAGGGTTTTCTGCACCCGGTGAGCAAAAACGCAGACTGAATCCCGCCTCCCGGGGACATACTCCCCAACGGAGGCGAAATCCATATGAAAGTACTCGAATACGGCGGCGTGTTCACCGCCGGCGGACTAGGCTACGGCGGGCTGGAGCTGCTCTGGCGCGGCCGGACGCACTGGTCGATGCTGCTGTGCGGCGGCGTGTGCGCCGTGCTGATCTATCTGATCGCGGGGCGCGAGCGCACCGTGCTCTGGCGGCGCTGGACGCTGTGCGCAGCCGCCGTCACGACGGTGGAGTATTTCACCGGCGTGCTCGTCAACCTGCGCCTCGGCTGGAACATCTGGAACTACGCAGACCGGCCGCTCAACGTCCTCGGACAGATCTGCCCGCTGTATACCCTGTTCTGGTTTGGGCTTTCCATCCCCGGCGTGTGGCTGGGGCGGACCGTGCGGCAAAAGCTCGCCGCCCGGCAGACTCAGTAAGTGGTGTCCTGCTGTTCGGGCGTTTCCGGCTGGGAAGGCGCCTCTGGCTGTGCGGATGCCTCCGGCTGCTGCGGCGCGGCTGCCGCCTCGGCGGCCTGCTGCTCCTGCGCCATGGCGATCTTCACAATGCGGCTGGTGCCGAGCCGGTCTGCGCCGAGGCGGATAAACTCCTCCGCATCGGCAAGGCTTACAATGCCGCCGGCCGCCTTGACCTTCACATGCGGCGGGCAGCATGTGCGCAGCAGGCGCACATCGTCCGCCGTGGCGCCGCCGGTGGAAAAGCCGGTGGAGGTCTTGATATAGTCGGCTCCGCTGTCGGACACGATGCGGCAGAGCATGCGCTTTTCCTCCTCGGTCAGCAGGCAGCACTCAATGATGACCTTGAGGATGCGGCCGCGGCTGACCTCGCGCACGGCGCGGATATCGGCCGCGACATCGTCCCAGCAGCCGTCCTTGACCATGGCCAGGTTGATGACCATGTCCACCTCATCGGCACCGTTGCGGATGGCCTCGGCTGCCTCGAACGCCTTGACAGCCGGGGTGTTATACCCGTTCGGGAAGCCGATGACCGTGCAGATGCGCAGGCGGTCGCCGACATATTTCTTCGCCCCGGCGACATGGCACGGCGGGATGCACACACTGGCGCAGCCGTAACGCATGCCCTGATCGCAGAGGGCGCGGATCTCCGCTGCAGTGGCATCCACGCGCAGGAGCGTATGGTCGCAGCGGGAAAGAATCTCTCGAAGTTCCATGATCGTTCGTCCTTTCTGATGAGACACGAAAAATAGGTGCTCTTATTATACCGCGTCCGGCCGCATTGCACAAGACGCATATTTTCCGCCGCCGGCACATAGGCTGTGGTACCCAACAAGAGAGGTGCAGCACATGGACGAACTGGAACAAAACAACTATGCCGAGCTCTGCGGCACGCTGGCGGCGCCGCCCGTGCTGTCGCACGAAAACCGGCAGGAGCGCTTTTTCGCCTTCCCGCTCGAGACGCAGCGGCTGTCCGGCACGATCGACCGTGTGAATGTCGTCGTGCGCGAGCGGCTGCTGGCCGAGATGCCGCTGGAGGAATCGGCAAGGCTGTGCGTGATCGGCGATGTGCGCTCGTTCAACAACCGCCGCGGGCCGGGCGCGAAGCTGGTCATCACGGTGTTCGCGCGCGACATCTCGCTCAGCGACGAACCGTATGACCGCAACCTGATCCTGCTCAGCGGTACGCTCTGCAAACCACCGAACCTGCGCACGACACCGATGGGGCGCGACATCTGCGACCTGATGCTGGCCGTGAACCGGCACTACGGCCGCAGCGACTACCTGCCGTGCATCACCTGGGGCGCGCGCGCATGCGAGACCGCACTCTGGGACGTGGGCACGCGCGTGTCCCTCGAAGGGCGGCTGCAAAGCCGCAGCTACATCAAGGTGCTGGACACCGGCGCCGTCGAGCGTACGGCGTTCGAGGTGTCCGTACTCGACATCTGCCGGCTGTCGGCGCCGGACGACTGAACGCACATACCGGCCAACAAAGCGCGCCCCGCAGATTTTTCTGTGGGGCGCCGGTCATTCTATCCATTTTATCATCCCGCGAGCGCGGACATGAGCACTTCGAAGTCCTGCACGCTGCCGTCCGCCGCCGTGCCCTGCCCACGCAGGACATAGATCGGATAGAGCGCATAGTCGCCCTCGGCATTGAACCCGGCGTTCATGTAATACGCCTGCTCAAACCCAGTGATCGTGCAGTCTGTCAGCTCCTGCGCGATATTCGCCGAAAATTCGTGCGCATCCAGCCGTGCCTGTACGGTCTTGGCGTCCGCCAGGCGGACGGTTTTGGTGCCGCCCTCCTTGAGCGGAGCATACTGCTGCGTCAGCGCCGTCACATTGCCGTCCCTGTCAAAGGAAATGGAGATGTGGTACTGTCCATACACCATCCGGCCGTTGACCTCGGGCGTCACATCGACCGTTTTGCTGCTCACGTTCGTCTCATAGGTTGCGCTGCTGAAGACGATCCGGGACGTGTCGGCGAGCTCCGGCTCAAACTTTTGCAGCCGCTCGCGCACGGTCTGCTCGAGCTGCGCGTCCGTCGGGAATTCGCTCAGGTCACCCCGCGTCAGCTCCTCGGTCGGCGTGTAGTACTGAATGTAGCCGGTCTGCGCATCATACGAGAGACGGCCCGCCAGCTGCGTCTGCATCGTGTCCGCGTCCATATCCAGCAGCGCGGCCGCCAGTGCCATGGAATACGCCTTGTCCACATAGCTTTTGTAAACCGTATCCCTTCCCTTATCCGGGAGCGTGATCGTATCCGGCAGCGTGAGATCCAGCGTCGGTTCCATGCCCGTGGTCGCCAGCACCAGCTTGCTCTGCGCGCCACAGGCACTCAGCGCCAGCAGCAGCGTCAGCACCGCCAGTAGCAGGCAGAGTCGTTTTCTTCGCGTCATATTCGGTCACTCCTTTCCAGATTTTCATATGTTTTCCAACGCACTTCCAAACTCAGGATACTAAGTTTCCAGATATTTGTCAAGTAAACGAAGTGTAAAAAACACAGGAGACGTCTTCCGTCTCCTGCGTGGGGATTCACTTTTCCGGCACGATCTCGATCCAGTAACCGTCGGGGTCCTCGATGAAGTAGATGCCCATGCCGGGGTTTTCAAAGCAGATGCAGCCCATGGCCGCGTGCTTTGCGTGCGCGGCGTCCATGTCCGGCACGGAAAACGCAAGGTGGAACTCCCCCTCGCCGAGGTCATACGGCTGCGTGCGGTCGCGCAGACCGGTCAGCTCGAGCTGAAACGGCGAGTGCCCGTCGCCCAGAAACACGAGCCGGAACGAACCGTCGGCCGCGTCCTTCGTGCGCACGGGCTCCAGCCCGAGGGCGTCGTGGTAAAAGCGCACGCTGCGCTCGAGATCGAGGACATTGAAATTAAAGTGATTGAAGGTAAACATACCGTGCCTCCCAAATACATTCTGTCTGTCCAAAGTATAGCGGCTGCGGGGCGTGTTGTCAAAGCAAGGCCGCAAAAAACTGTTGGAATTTCATGCCGGGCACGGTATAATGATGGTGCTAGACTGGGATATTGGAGGCGCGCCATGGACAAGACAGGACGCGCGCCCGGCTCCCCCATGGAGCCGGAGCTGCAGGAATTTCACACCGGCGCGGCCGTGCACGCCTACCGCACGTTCGGCTGCCACGCGCTCCCCAGCGCGGCGGGGCACCGCTTCGCCGTCTGGGCGCCGCACGCACAGCGCGTCGCGCTTGTGGGCGACTTCAACGGCTGGGACACGGCGTCGGCGCCGATGGACCGTCTGCCGGACGGCACATGGGTGCAGACCGTGGCCGGTCTGCGCGACGGGGCGCTCTATAAATACGCCGTCACCGGCCCGGACGGCCAGACGGTGCTCAAAGCCGACCCCTTCGCCGCGCACTGCGAGACCGGACCCGCGACCGCATCCAAGGTCTGGACGCTCGATGGCTACGTCTGGCACGACCGGAGCTACTTGCGCCGCCGCGCCGCGCGCGATGTGTACCGCGCGCCGATGAGCATTTACGAGGTGCACCTCGGCTCCTGGCGCCGGCCGGAGACCGGCCTGCCGTGGTACCGCTCGGTCGCAGACGAGCTGGCGGACTACTGCCGAGAGATGCGCTACACGCACGTGGAGCTGCTGCCCGTGACGGAATACCCCTACGAGGGCTCCTGGGGCTATCAGGTGACCGGGTACTACGCCCCCACCAGCCGCTACGGCACACCGCAGGACTTCATGTACTTTGTCGATACGCTCCACCGCGCCGGCATCGGCGTGATCATGGACTGGGTCCCGGCGCACTTTCCGAAGGACGCGCACGGGCTCGCGCGCTTTGACGGCACACGGCTCTACGAGTGCAAGGATGCGCGCATGGCCGAGCACCCGGAGTGGGGCACGCTCATTTTCGACTATGAAATGCCGGAGGTACAGAGCTTTCTCATCTCGTCGGCCATGTCGTTTTTCGACCGCTATCACATTGACGGCATCCGCGTGGACGCGGTGTCCTCGATGCTGTATCTCAACTACGCCCGGCGCGACGGCGAATGGACGCCGAACCGCGACGGCGGCAGCATCAACCTCGGTGCAGTCGCCTTTCTGCAAAAGCTCAACACGGCCGTGCTCACGGCGTGGCCCGGCTGCGTGACGGTCGCGGAGGAATCCTCCGCCTACCCCAGCGTGACGAAGCCGCCCTATGACGGCGGTCTCGGCTTCAGCTTCAAGTGGGACATGGGCTTCATGCACGACACGCTCGACTATCTGGAGCTCGACCCCTACTTCCGCAAATATCATCACGACAAGCTGACGTTCTCGATGATGTACGCCTTCTCCGAGAACTTCATCCTCGCGTTTTCGCACGACGAGGTCGTGCACGGCAAGAAGTCGATGCTCGACAAGATGTACGGCACCTACGAGCAGAAGTTTGCCACGCTGCGCGCACTCTACGGCTATCAGTTCGCGCATCCGGGCAAGAAGCTCACGTTCATGGGCTCGGAATTCGGCCAGTTCATCGAGTGGAACTACAAGCAGGGGCTCGACTGGCTGCTGCTCGACTACCCGATGCACAAGGCCATGCAGCGCTGGTGCAGCGCGCTCAACGCCTGCTACCGCAGCCGCCGCGCGCTCTGGGACATTGACGACGGCTGGGACGGCTTCACGTGGCTGAACGTGGACGACGCCGAGCGCAGCGCCATCGCCTTCCTGCGCACGGCGCGCAACGGCCGCCGGGTCGTGTGCGTCTGCAACTTCACGCCCGTGCGCTATGACGATTTTGTCATTGGTCTGCCCAAGCGCGGCGTGCTGCGCGAGCTGCTGTCGAGCGACAGCGAGGAATTCGGCGGCTCCGGCGTGCACAACGCGCCCGAGATCCGCAGCGAGGACGTGCCCTTCGGCACGCTCCCCTGCTCCGCGCGCGTGACGCTGCCGGAGCTTGCCACCGTATACTTCACCTTCACGACCCGGTAAAGGAGGGAATGCCATGAAACCCGAACTGCGCGCAGCGCTGGCCGAGAAAGGCCGCTGCGACCTGCCCGGCGTGCTGCTGGCAGCCGCCGAGTGCGCGCCGCTGGCCAAGACCGGCGGCCTTGCGGACGTTGTCGGCACGCTGCCGAAAAGTCTGGCCGCGCTCGGCTTTGACGCACGCATCATCACGCCGTACCACCGCGTGATCAAGGAAAAATACGCATCCCAGGTCACGCATCTGACGGATTTTTATATCGACCTCGGCTGGCGGCACCAGTACGTCGGCATCGAGCGGCTGCTGCTCGACGGCATCGTCATCTACCTTGTGGACAACGAGTTTTATTTCGGCGACCGCATTTACCTCGGCGGCGAGGCCGAGGGCGAGCAGTATGCGTTTTTCGCCCGCGCGATCCTGGAGGCGCTGCCAAGGCTGGACTTTACGCCCGAGATCCTGCACTGCAACGACTGGCACACGGCCGTGCTGCCCATGCTGATGAAAACGCAGTACGCCGGCAGAATGCAGGCGCGCATGCAGACGCTGCTGACCATCCACAACATCGCCTATCAGGGCAAGTTCTCCTTCGAATTCGTGCAGGACCTGCTCGGCATCGACGCGCGCTATTACACGCCGGAATTCATGGAGCTCAACGGCTGCGCGAACCTGCTCAAGGCCGGCTGCGTCTTTGCCGACCACATCAACACCGTCAGCCCGAGCTACGCCGGTGAGATCCGCACGGCGGCTTACGGCGAGGGACTCGAGGGCATTCTCAACGCCCGGCAGCACCAGCTGTCCGGCATCCTCAACGGCATCGACACCGCCGTCTTTGACCCCGCGCACGACGGCGGCATCGCCGCGCCCTACTCCGCCGACGACCCGAGCGGCAAGGCCGCCTGCCGCGCCGCGCTGTGCCGGGAGCTCGGTCTCGAGATCGGCGCGCACACGCCCATCGTCGCCATGGTCACGCGCATGACGCCGCAAAAGGGCTTCGACCTGGTGCAGTGCGTGCTCGACGAGCTCATGGACAGCGAGGACATGGCGTTCGTGCTCCTCGGCACGGGCAACGCCGAATATGAGGACTTTATGCGCAGCGCCGAGTGGCGGCACAAGGGCCGCCTGTGCGCCTACATCGGCTACGACGAGGCGCTGTCGCACCGCGTGTACGCGGGCAGCGATTTTCTGCTCATGCCGTCGAGCTTCGAGCCGTGCGGCCTGTCGCAGATGATCGCCATGCGTTACGGCACGCTGCCGATCGTGCGCGAGACCGGCGGCCTGCGCGACAGCGTGCAGCCGTATAACCGGTTCACCGGCGAGGGCACCGGCTTCTCGTTTGCCAACTTCAACGCCTACGAGCTGGCGGACACGATCCGCCGCGCGCTCGCGCTCTATCACGACGATCATGACGCCTACTGCCGCGTGCAGCGGCAGGCCATGTCGCAGGACTTCAGCTTCACGCGCTCGGCGGAGGACTATGCGCACCTGTATCTGCTCCTGCTGCCGGAGGACACCACGCCGAAGCACGACGCGGCCGACGAGGCCTTCCGCAGTCCGATCGGCGCGGTGGAGACCGGCGCGTCCGTGCGCCTCGCCTTTGCGGACACGGAGACGCTCGTGTTCGACGCCGCCGTGGAGATCTACGGCGATGCGTACAGCGACACCGTCGCGATGACGCAGACTGCCGCCGGGTTTGAAGCGGCCGTGACCCTGCCCGCCGCGCCGCAGGCGCTGCGCTACCGGTTCCGTCTCGCGTGCAACGACGGCGGCATCCGCTGGCTGTGCACCGCGCCGGACGGCCGACATGCCCGGCTGTACGACGCACCGACCGACGGCTGGCGCCTGACGGTCTATCGCGCCGGATTCACGACCCCGGCGTGGTTTCGCACCGGCGTGATGTATCAGATCTTCCCCGACCGCTTCGCGCGCGACAGCTCCGCCACCGCGCAGCGCGGCATGGAGCACCACCGCCGCATGGGCCAGACCGTGCACTACCACGCCGACTGGGACGAACCCGTCGAGTGGCAGGCCAACACGCCGGAGGGCGAATACGCCCCCGTCGATTTCTACGGCGGCACCCTGCGCGGCATCGCCGACCGGCTGCACTACCTGCGGAAGCTCGGCGTGACGGTGCTGTATCTCAACCCGATTTTCGAGAGCGCTTCCAACCACCGGTACGACACCGGCGATTACCGCAAGGTCGATCCCATCCTCGGCACGAACACGGACTTCAAAAAGCTCTGTGCGGCCGCGGCGGACTGCGGCATCCGCATCGTGCTCGACGGCGTGTTCGCCCACACGGGCGCCGACAGCCGGTACTTCAACCGCTTCCGGCACTATCCCGGCTGCGGTGCCTACAACAGCCGCAGCTCCGTCTATACGCGCTGGTACAGCTTCGCGCACTACCCGGACGACTACAAGTGCTGGTGGGATTTCAAAGACCTGCCCGCGATCAACGCCGCCAACCCCGACTGGCGCAAATATATGATCACCAGCGAGCGCAGCATCGTCAAGACTTGGCTGCGCGACGGCGCGTCCGGCTGGCGGCTGGACGTGGCCGACGAGCTGCCGGACGATGTGCTGCGCGACATGCGCACCGCTGCCAAAGCGGCGGATCCCGACAGTGTGCTCCTCGGCGAGGTCTGGGAGGACGCCGTAACGAAGGTCAGCTACGGCGAGCGGCGGCAGTACGCACTCGGCGACGCGCTCGACAGCGTGATGAACTATCCCCTGCGCGACGCTCTGGCCGCGTTTTTGACCGGGCGCAGCACGGCGCGCGCGCTTGCAGACCTGCTGCTGAGCCAGCGGCTGAACTATCCGCAGCCGTTGTACTACGCGCTCATGAATCTGACGGCGAGCCACGACGTGGCGCGCACGCGCTCGGCGCTGGCGCTGGACTTTGACCCCCGCAGCCGCACGCGTGCAGAGCTCGCGGCGCTCGAAATTACGGACGCAATGGCCGCGCGCGGCGCGCAGCTGCAGGTTCTGGCGGCGGCCGTGCAGTTCTGGCTGCCGGGCATCCCGTCGATCTACTACGGCGACGAGGCCGGTATGCAGGGCCTGTGCGACCCGTTCAACCGCGCACCGCTGCAGATGTGCGACACGCAGATGCTGCAGTGGTACGCGCAGCTGACCGCCCTGCGCCATGCGCACCCGGCGCTCACGCGGGGCGAGGTCGCCGTGTTTGCCCCGGCGGGCGACGTGCTGTGCATTCTGCGCGTCATCGCCGGCGAGCGGGACGCCTTCGGCGAGGAGGCGGAGGACGAGGCGCTGCTGCTGATCGTCAACCGCGCAGCACACCCAGTGCACTGCCACGCAGAGCTCACCTGCCCCGGTGCCGGCCTGTGCGAAGAGACGCGGCTCGCCTTCGTGCGCAGCGAGTATGACTGCGCCGTGGACTGCTTTGATGATACCCACATTGTCCTGCATGACGGCGTGGGCGCATTTGACCTGCCGCCCTATGCCGCAAAAATCTACAGATTGGAGAACCGACATGGAACTGAAACTGGATCGTAACAAAACCTATGGTCTGGCACTCGAGGGCGGCGGCGCGAAAGGCGCCTACCAGATCGGTGCGTGGAAGGCCCTGCGTGAGGCGGGTATCCGCTTTTCCGCCGTGTCCGGCACGTCCGTCGGCGCGCTCAACGGTGCCATGATCGTCATGGACGATCTCGAAAAGGCCGAAAACGTCTGGAACAACATCCACTTTTCCCAGGTCATGGACGTGGACGACGAGGAAATGCGCCGGCTCATGAACCGCGACATTCCGCTCTCCGAACTCAAGAGCACGCTGCGCAGCGTGGCCGACATCGTGCGCAACCGCGGCTTTGACGTGACACCGCTGCGCAAATGGGTCGCCGAGGTCGTGGACGCAGACAAAGTCTGTCACTCGGACATGGACTTTTTCATCGTCACCTACTCCCTGACCGACCATCAGGAGCTGGAGCTCAAAGCCTCTGATCTCGACAAGGACGAACTGTGCGACATGCTGCTCGCGAGCGCGTATCTGCCGGCATTCCGGCTGGAAAAGCTCGGCGGCAAGTATTACGCTGACGGCGGCGTGCAGGACGTGGTACCCATCCACGCGCTGGTGGAAAACGGCTGCAAGGACATCATCGCCCTGCGCATCTTCGGCTTCGGCATTGAAAAGCGCTTCCGCATTCCGGACGACGTGCACGTGACGACGATCGGCCCGACGGTCGATCTCGGCAATATTCTGAATTTCGACGCCGAGCAGAGCCGTCAGAACATGCGCCTCGGCTACTTTGACGCCCAACGCGTGCTCTATGGGCTCTACGGCAGCACATATTATATCGACCGCACCATGTCCGAAGACGCGGCGCGCCAGCAGCTGCTCGAATACCTCGGGCCGGATGAGGGCTCACTGCGCACGTTCCACGAAAAGACGCTGCCGCAGATCGCCAAGGCGCTCAAATGCGATGGTGATTACTACGACCTGCTCATTGCCGTGCTTGAGCACGACGCGAAGGAGCTTGGCATCGCGTCCGAGCGCATCATGACGGACATGGAGCTGCTCCAGGCGATCCTCGCTCAGCCGGAACCGCCGGAGGCCATCCTGCCGGCGCAGGAGCCGGACGCCCCGGCGGAAACGGAGCCGGAGGCCAGCAATGACACGCAGTCTGCCGCGCCCAAAGCCGCCGAAGAAGTCGCGGCCAAGGCCGCCGAGCTGTCGCAGGACATTGAAAAGCACATCAACCGTCTGCTCGGCAAAATGCGGCCGCGCCGCAACCACCCCGGCACGGCGGAAAGCGCCGAACCGGAGACCGCCGCAGACGAAACAGAGAAATAAATATACAAATGCACCGGGGCGGCCGCACGGCCGCCCCATTTTTGAGCTGCGGAGCGCCCGAAACCGGTTGGAAATCATGGATTTTCACAGGCCGCGGGTTTCCGCTTGCAAATGTTGATGTTCTCTGGTATGATGCTTATTAGTTAGAGCTATCTAACTTGTGAAAACAACCTGATCCATAGCAAAAAGGAAGCTGTCTTATGCAAACATTTTGGGGGATCCTGATCCCGTTTCTCGGCACCGCGCTGGGCGCGGCATGCGTGTTCTTTATGAAGAAAGCGCTCAGTGACGCCGTGCAGCGCTCGCTGACCGGTTTCGCCGCCGGTGTGATGGTGGCGGCTTCGGTCTGGAGCTTGCTGATCCCGGCGATCGAGCAGTCGGCAGGTATGGGGAAGCTCTCGTTCCTCCCCGCCTTTCTGGGCTTCTGGCTCGGCATCCTGTTTCTGCTCGCACTGGATCACATCATCCCGCACCTGCACGCGAACAGCGCCCAGGCCGAAGGGCCGAAGATCCGCCTGCAGCGCACGACGATGATGGTGCTGGCCGTGACGCTGCACAACATCCCGGAGGGCATGGCCGTCGGCGTGGTATACGCCGGGTACCGCTCCGGCAGCGCGCAGATCACGGCGGCCGGTGCGCTGGCCCTGTCCCTGGGCATCGCCATTCAGAACTTCCCGGAAGGGGCGATCATCTCCATGCCGCTGCGGGCGGAGGGCATGAAAAAAGGCAGAGCCTTCTGCGGCGGCGTGCTTTCCGGCGTGGTAGAGCCCATCGGCGCCGTGCTGACGATTCTGGCGGCACAGCTCGTTGTCCCTGCGCTGCCATATCTGCTCAGTTTTGCTGCCGGAGCCATGCTCTATGTCGTGGTGGAAGAGCTGATCCCGGAGATGTCGCAGGGCGATCACTCCAATATCGGCACGGTGTTTTTCGCCGTGGGCTTCAGCATCATGATGATGCTGGACGTGGCGCTCGGATAAACAACAAAAAACCACATCCGCCGGTCCGAATGGACCGGCGGATGTGGTTTTTTCTTTCGGTATCTCTTACTTCGATTCCGACAGGTTTTCCGTCACAAAGAGCGTGATCACGTTCTTCAGCGTCTCCTGATCGTAATCCTCGGCGATCGCAGATGCGTTCCAGTAAGCATAATCGCCCTCGAACCAGCTCTGCAGGTCATCGAGATCCTCCGCATAGCGGAACTCCAGGTGATAGGTGGTCGCCATCGTGTCCGGAGAGAAGGCAAAGTAGGTGAATTCGCCGGAGTTTTCGTCCTCGCTCTGATAGAAAATGAAGCCGTTTTCATTTTCCTTGTCCAGCTTTCGATAAGTGTGTGAGAAAACTTTCTTGCCCTGCGTGTCCAGACCGGTGATCTTGTGGCCGTCCATCACGAACTTCGAAACCCCGCTCAGGAAATAGCAGTCGAAGGCCATGCTGTCCGGATCGGCCGCATATTTTTCGGCAGCGTCTGCGCCGTAGATCTTTGCCGTGCACATCCCGAGCAGCTTGTCCGTGGCGGCGTCCGCATTGTCCTCGCCCACCAGCGGCGCGGTGGCATCATGCCAGATGGAGGGGGATTTTCCCCTATTTTTTAACCCATTCATCGCTCCAAACTCGGTTTTCCCCTATGGTTAACCCATTAAAAAGGGGATAAAGAGCATCAAATTTCCTCAAACAGAAACAGAAGTATCAAAAATAAAAAGCCCCGAAAACGTAGTGTTTTCAGGGCTTTTGAGCATTTTGTAAGAGAAATTATCGCTTGCTGAACTGAGGTGCGCGACGAGCGGCTTTGAGGCCGTACTTCTTACGCTCTTTCATTCTCGGGTCACGGGTCAGCAGGCCGGCAGCCTTCAGGGGCGCACGGTAGCTGTCCTCGACCTGGAGCAGCGCACGGGCGATGCCGTGACGGATCGCGCCGGCCTGGCCGGTCACGCCGCCGCCGGTCACGGTGGCTTCGACGTCGAACTTGCCCATGGTATCGGTGGCCGCGAAGGGCTGACGAACGATGAGCTTCAGGGTCTCGAGACCGAAGTAGTCATCCAGGGGACGGCCGTTGACGGTGATGCTGCCGGTGCCGTTCGGGAACAGGTGCACACGCGCGACGGAGGACTTTCTGCGGCCGGTGCCATACATATAGGCTTTCTTGCTCGTATAAGTTGCCATGTTCTATTTCCTCCTTCTCAGCGATCCCAGACTTCGGGCTTCTGTGCCGCATGGGGATGCTCGGCGCCGCGATAGATCTTCAGGCGCTTGAGCTGCCACTGGGCGATGGTGTTCTTCTGCAGCATGCCGCGCACAGCCAGACGCATAGCCAGCTCGGGCTTGTCCTTCATGAGCTTCTTGTACTGCGTCTCGTGCAGGCCGCCGGGATAACCGGAGTGCGTGCGGTAGTACTTCTGCTCGAGCTTCTTGCCGGTAAGCACAGCCTGCTCAGCATTGATGATGATGACAAAGTCACCGCAGTCAACGTGCGGGGTGTAGTCGGTCTTGAGCTTGCCGCGCAGCAGATCAGCAGCGAGCGCTGCGGTCTTGCCCATCGGCTTGCCGGCTGCATCCAGAACGTACCACTTGCGGGTGACGGTGTCCTTGTTCAGCAAAGTAGTGGACATATTCGTGCCTCCAATTTGAATGTGTTGAAAAACATTTTGACATTTTTCAGGCGCGAACGTAGAATAGGTCTCGCATTCGCGCTTATCTTTTATACCACAATCGGCGATACCTGTCAATGAAATTTTGATTTAGATATGACTTTGCTCTCAAAATCTCCGTTTTGCTTCGTTTTACGCTCGAATTCGCAGTTTCTATTTTCATTTTGGAGGCCCGCTATGAATGACCTGAACGCGCTCACCGGTCTGGTGCGCCGGTGCGTGGAGGATTATGACATGATCGCGCCGGGCGACACCGTCGCCGTCGGCGTCTCGGGCGGCAAGGATTCGCTCGTGCTGCTCATGGCGCTCAACGAGCTGCGCCGGTACTATCCGAAGCCGTTTGCGCTCGAGGCCATCACGGTCGAGCTCGGGTTTGACGGCATGGACTTCACGCCGGTGGCGGAGCTGTGCGCGTCGCTCGGCGTGCCATACACCCGCCTGAAAACGGACATCAAAGAGGTCGTGTTCGACGTGCGCAAAGAGGACAATCCCTGCTCCCTGTGCGCCAAGATGCGCCGCGGCGCGCTGTGCACCGCGCTCAGCGCGCGTGGCATCACAAAGCTCGCGCTCGGCCACCACTTTGACGACGCGGTCGAGACGTTTCTGCTCTCGCTCGTGTACGAGGGGCGCATCAGCTGCTTTCAGCCGGTGACGCACATGACGCGCACGGGCGTGGATCAGATCCGCCCGATGCTCTACGCCGGCGAGGGACGCATCGCCAATCTGGCGAAGGCGCTGGAGCTGCCGATCGTCGAAAACCCCTGCCCTGAGGACCGCGGCAGCAAGCGCTATGAGATCAAGCAGTTCATCCGCACCATGAGCCAGACCTATCCCGACCTGCGCAGCAAGGTGTTCGGCGCCATCCAGCGCGCGCCGCTCGACGGCTGGGAAAAGGTGCGCTGAGCCCGGACCCAGACAAGGCAAAATAGGACAAGCCCGATGGGAAGATCCCATCGGGCTTGTGTTGTTGAAATGAAGTCTCAGAGGACGTTCTGGCAGAAACGCATGATGACCGCAGCGGTCTGTGCGCGGGTCGCGTCGCCCTTCGGCTGGAGGGTGACAACGCCCTGACCATTGTCTGCGCCATAGATCAGGCCCTGTGCGACTGCCCAGGACAGCGGCGTGCGGGCATAATCGGAAACGGAGCTGTAGTCCGGATAGCCGGTCAGGTCGGCGGTATCGAACACATCCAGATCCAGGACATTCTTAGCGTAGTTATAAAGGATGGTCGCCATATCCTGACGCGTGATGACGTCATTCGGGGAGAACGTGGTGGCACTCGTGCCGCTCACGACGCCCTTCTCAGCCGCCCAGTTGACCGCATCGACATACCAGCTGTCAGTCAGATCGGTGAAGGGGCTGGTCTTCGTGGCCTTCGGGGAATCGGCCTGGCAGTAGAGCATCTCGACGAGCTGTGCGCGCGTGGTCACGCCGTTCGGGGCGATGGTGGTAGCGCTCGTGCCGCTCATGATGCCGTTCTGGATGCAGTAATCAAGGCCTTCGTGCGACCAATCGGTGTAAGCCGGCATGTCGGCGAAGCGGGCGCCCGGGCAGATGTGCGCATCGGACGAGCTGCTCACCGGGATGCTGTTGAGCATCTTGGCCAGCTCGAAGAACTTGGCCTGCAGCATAGCGTGGGTAGATTTCTGCATCTGGCCGACCATATTGATGTGGTCCGTGCCGTCGATCTTTTCGATGTAGTTCCAGACGCCCATCTTGGTGCCGGCCTTGAAGGTCATCTTGCCATCAGCGCCGACGCCGTAGTTTTCATTGTACTTATCCGTGGAGTTCTCGTGCGGACGGATGGCGGAGCGGACGGAGACAATGCCGTCATTCTCCCACCACTCCGGCGTGATGTTCACATGGCCGACCGCGTAGTTGACGTGGCTGCCCATGTAGGTGCTGCTCTTGAGCATCATCGGGTTCATGCTGGCGTTCGGCAGATAGTGGCCGGTCAGCGGATCACGATGGGTGTTCGAGCAGGCGACGGAGAAGTAATAGATGTCATCCTGGGCCTTGGCATAGCCGTTGAGCACGGCCGCACCGTCGACGTCGAGGTCATAGACGCTCAGGTCATTGGTATGCTGGGTCCAGATCTTGCTGTTGATCACGCGATTGAAGTAGCTGGAATAAGACTCGTTGGGCTGGCGCACCAGACCCCACTGATCGAGCTTGAAGTCCAGACCGAGGTTGTTCTCATTGACATTGGTGCCGGCAACCGCGCCGATGATGCCCATGGCATACTGCGCCAGATCGCCGATGTTCTGATAGACCTTCGTGTCATACTGGCTGCCGTCGTGCGGCGTGCAGAGCGTCGTGATGCTCTCGATCCAGTGGCGGCTCTCGCCGGTGAACAGCGGGCTGATGGAGCCGTCGCGGCTGGCGTTGCGCTCGTCGGCGTCGCCGTTTTCAAGCAGCTGTGCGAGCATGCGGATCGTCTCGCCGCCCATGCTGTGGCCGACCAGATGCACTTTCAGCTCACTGTCGGGGTTGTTCAGCTCCGGCAGGACGCCCGGGAACGTGCGGCCGTAGCGGGCATGGCCATTGGTAGCAGCGTGGTATGCGCCGTAGTCGACCGTGCCGCCGACGAGGTAGGCGTACAGCTCACAGGCGCGGTCCCAGTTGCTGGCGACAGGGCCGATGGACGGGGTGTAGACCTCATAGCCGGCATTGTTGAGAATGTCGCGCAGGCTGCTGAGGCCGCCCCAGTAGTTCAGGCCGAGCACTTCCGTGCCGCCCCAACCGAACAGGCCGTGCACCAGCACGATCGGATAGTGGTTGCCGTCCGAGGACAGCAGCTCCGGCAGATCTGCGTCCGTCAGTTCCTCAGCGGAGGTCGCGTGATCGGCGTCATAATCCACCGTATCAGCAGCGCTCGCTGCGAAACCGGGCATGCAAAGCACCATCGCCAGGACCAGAACGGTGGCGAGCACTCTGCTCCACGTTTTCTTCATGAAAAATCCCTCCAATAGATTTGGGGCAGCATCGAAAACCTGTCCCCTTTTTTGTGGCTACACTATAGTTCGGCTGCGAGGAAAGAACAATCCCCACAGCGGTACAAATGTAACACTTTTGCGCATTTCCCAACCCTTGATGAAACACGCGTCACCATTGTGTGCGTCCAGATACAGAACGCACGAGATGAAAAAAGCCTGCCGTCCGTGGGATACGGACAGCAGGCTTTGTACTGCGGAATCAGATCATAATGCCGCGCTTTTTGGCCTCGAAGGTCAGCTCGTCGCGGAAGTCGGGGTGCGCGATGGCGATCAGCTGGCGGGCACGCTCGCCGAGGCTGCGGCCGCGCAGATGCGCCACACCGTACTCGGTGACGATGTAGTCCACATCGTTCTTGCTCGTCGTGACGACGGCGCCCGGCGTGAGGATGGACTTGATCTTGCTGATCGTGCCGCCCTTGGCCGTGGACGTAAAGGCAATGAAGCTCTTGCCGCCGCGGGACTGGCAGGCGCCGCGGACATAGTCGATCTGGCCGCCGGAGCCGGACATGTGCTTCGTGCCGACCGACTCGGCGCAGACCTGGCCGAAGAGGTCGACCTCGACCGCCGCGTTGATGGAGATCATGTTGTCGTTCTGGCAGATGACGTCCGGGTCGTTGACGTATTCGACCGGCAGGATCTCCACGGCCGGGTTATCGTCGATATAGTCATAAATGCGCTGTGAACCGAAGGCAAACGTCGTGACGGTCTTGCCGCGGTGGATCTGCTTTTTGCTGTTGTTGACCGCGCCGCACTCGATGAGTTCGACCATGGAGTCGGTGAACATCTCGGTGTGGATGCCGAGGTCGTGCTTGCTCTTGAGCGCCATGCCGGTCGCGTCCGGAATCGCGCCGATGCCGAGCTGCAGGCACGCGCCGTCCGGAATGCGCTCGGCGATGAGCCCGCCGATCGTCTTGCTCACCTCGTCGAGCTGCACCGGCGGCAGGACCGGCAGGTCGTGGTTGTACTCCACGATGGCATCGACCTGCGAAATGTGGATCAGCGAGCCGCACAGGCCGCGGGGCTGACGGTCGTTGACCTCGAGGAAGATCCGCTTGGTCTTGTCGAGCATGGCGTCAATATACGAGCCGTTGAGCGCCAGGCTGAAGTAGCCGTGGCGATCCATCGGCGCGACCTCGACGCACACGGCATCATAGTCGTACTCCGTGCGGATGCGGGTCGGGAAGTCGCGGTAATACGCCGGGATGATGTCGGCATAGCCGGCATTGACGGCCTTGCGCGCCGCGCTGCTGGAAAACCAGCTGTAGCCGGTCATCTTACCGGCCAGCGTGGGGTCGGTGTAAAACTCGAACGGATACGCATCGAGCAGGGCCTGCACCTTCACGCCCGTAATGTCGCTGTTGCGGATGTGCTCTGCGATTGCAGTCATGATGGCCGGCGTCTGCGAGGTCGCCGTATCCATGCCGAGCAGCCAGCCGGACTGCACCTGCCGGGCGATCTTATCCGGCGTCGTCAGCTTTTCCTGATACATCTTCTGATAGTCTGTCATAATTTGCTCTCCTAAAACAAAAAATATGAACACATGGGTACAAATAATATACACGATTCAAAAACGTAATTCAAGAGGCCGCGCGGCCATTTTGCGATCATCACAAATAATCAGTCACATTTTCAGGAAAATGAGAGGTTTCCTCCCGCAGAAAAGTATGATATGATATTGTGAGATTTGTTTGAATTCTTGAAAGAATCTTTTTTCATGCGGCTCTCATTTTTTCCGGTTACAATGACGAACGTCGCATCATGCGGCAGCGGGTCTCCCCTGCCAATTCTGAAAACGAGGAATGATACGACAACATGACGATCACGATTGTCTGTGACATTTTGGGCGAAGAAAACAATGGCACCACCATCGCCTGCATGAATCTCATCCGCTTCCTGCGCGCACAGGGGCACACCGTGCGTGTGGTCTGCGCCGATCAGGACAAGGCCGGCAACGAGTGCTTTTACGTCGTGCCGGAGCTGAACCTCTACCTGCTCAACCCCATCGTGGAGCGCAATGGCGTGACGCTGCCGCGCGTGGACCGCTCCCTGCTCGAGGATGCGATCCGCGACTGCGACGTCGTGCACACGACGTTCGTGCTGCAGCTGTCGCACACGGCGGTGAAGATCGCCAAGGCGTACAACAAGCCCATCACCTCCAGCTTCCACTGCCAGGCCGAAAACGTGACGGCGCACTTCCTGTGTAAGGATCTTGACGCGATCAACCGCGGCGTTTACCGTGCCTGCTATCAGATGGTCTATCAGTATTCGGACATCATCCATTACCCGACGCAGTTCATCCGCGACACGTTTGAGGCCGTCGTCGGCCCGACGAACGGCCGCGTGATTTCCAACGGCGTCAACAGCATGTTCACGCCCGGCCCTGCCAAGCGCCCGGAGGGGCTTGAGGGGAAGTTTCTCATCGTCTCGACCGGCCGCCTGTCGAGCGAAAAGAATCAGGAGATCCTCATCGAGGCCATCGGCCGCTCGGCCCACCGCGAGCAGATCCACCTCATCCTCGCCGGCGAAGGCCCCCGTGAGGACCATTATCATCATCTAGCCGAAAAATACGGCGTCGACATGGAGATTGCGTTTTTCTCGCGGCAGGATCTGCTGAATCTGCTGCGCTGCGCCGACCTCTACTGCCACCCTGCCGAGGTGGAGATCGAGTCCATCGCCTGCCTGGAGGCCATCGCCTGCGGGCTGGTGCCGGTCATTGCGGACTCTCCAAAGAGCGCAGCCAAGGCGTTTGCGCTTGATGAGAAGTCCTTATTTAAAAATAAAGACCCTGAAGACATGGCTGCCAAGATCGACTACTGGGTCGAGCATCCGGCCGAGCGCGCAGACTACAGCCGGAAATATCTTGAGAGCGGCACGCAGTTTGAGCAGCAGAGCTGCATGCGGCAGATGGAGCGGATGCTCTTTGACGCCGTTGCCCTGTGCGGCGAACCGACATGAGCCGCAAGACCGTTTATTATCACGACCCGCTGCACGACGACTTTGCGCCGACGAACGGACACATCCGGCCGAAGCCGATCGGCGCCGACTTCCCCTATGAGCACCCCAGCCCGATCTGGCAGGCATTCGCGTTCGTCGTCTACCGGCTGATCATGACGCCGTTCCTGTTTTTGTACTGCAAGCTCGTTTTCGGCCTGCGGATCGAAAACCGCAAGGCGCTGCGTGACCTGCCCGGCGGCTGCTTTCTCTACGGCAACCACACGAACACACTGGCAGACGCGTTTATCCCGACGTTGCTGGCGTTCCCGCGCCGGGCAAGCATTGTCACAGCAGCGGATACGGTCTCCATTCCGGGCCTGCGCAACATCGTGCAGATGCTCGGTGCCATCCCGCTGGCGGACACGATCGACGGCACGCGGCAGTTTCTCGCCGCGCTGCACCGGCGGCTGGAGCGCCGTCAGGCCATTATGATCTACCCGGAGGCGCATATCTGGCCATATTATAATGGTATCCGCCCGTTCCCGGACACGGCGTTTGCCTACCCGGTGCGCGAACAGGTGCCCGCCGTCGGCGTGGTGGTCGTCTACCGGCAGCGGAAGCTGCTGCGGTTTTTGCCGCCGTGCATCACCGTTGTCGTCAGCGATCCGTTCTATCCCGACTCTGCCCTGCCGCCGCGCAGCGCCCGCCGGGCCCTGCACCAGAAAGTCTACACATTTATGTGCGATACCGCCGCCCGGCACCACAGCTATGCGCACATTGAATATCGCCCCGCACAGGACACACAACCAGCCGCGCAATGACCGCGCCGCACGACCAGAAAGGTGGGATCCCGCTTGGCACATTTGACCGAAGCCGCCATCCAGGACACATTCCTGAAGCTGCTGTCCGAGCAGCCGTTCGACAAGATCACCGTGACGCAGCTCGTGGACGAGTGCCAGATCACACGCCGGACGTTTTATTATCATTACTCCGACCTGTACGAGCTGCTCGATACCATCCTGCGCCGCGAGACCGAGCGCGCGCTCGATGAATTTGAGGCGACCGGCAGCTGGGAGGAGTGCATGATCACCGCCTCCCGCTTCGCGCGCGAGCACAAGCGCGCCGTGTACCACATCTACACATCCTCGCACCGGCTGGAGCTGAAAAAGCACGTGGACCGCATTTCCGGGGAAATGATGCGCAGCTATGTCGAGGCGCAGGCCCGCGGTCTGCGCGTGAGCGAGGCGGACAAAAAGCTCGTGTGCGACCTCTACCGTTTCGGCATCACGGACATTTTCTATGAATGGCTCGAAAACGGCATGAAAGAGGATCTCGAGGCGCAGATCCGCCGCCTGAGCCTGCTGTTCACCGGTAACATCCGTGCCTCCCTGTCCCGGGTACAGATCCCGGTCGAAGTCTAACCATCTCCCGGCGGGCACGGTCGTGTGTCCGCCGGGTTCATTTCATCAGCAAAGGAGATTTATCATGCCCATTCTCGATCATCTGGAGCCGCAAGCCGTGTTTTCCTATTTTGAGCAGCTGTGCGCCATCCCGCACGGCTCGGGCAACACGAAAGCAATCAGCGACTTTCTCGTCCGCTTCGCGGCTGCGCATCATCTGCGCTGCATTCAGGACGCGCACAACAACGTCGTCATTTTCTCTCCCGGCACGCCGGGATATGAAACCGCCGCCCCGGTCATCCTGCAGGGACATATGGACATGGTCTGCGAGACCGCGCCGGACTGCACGAAGGACATGACCCGCGAGGGGCTCGACCTCTTCGTGGACGGCGACACGATCGGCGCGCGCGGCACAACGCTCGGCGGGGACGACGGCATCGCCGTGGCCATGGCGCTGGCGATCCTGGATGCGGACGACATCCCCCATCCCCCGCTTGAGATCGTCATCACCGTCGATGAGGAGACCGGCATGCTCGGCGCGGCCGCGCTGGATGCCTCCGTGCTGAAAGGACGCACGATGCTCAACCTCGACTCCGAGGACGAGGGCGTGCTCACCGTCAGCTGCGCCGGCGGCAACGTGTCCGTGTGCACGCTGCCGGTCACACGCGCGCCGTTTTCCGGCACGGCGCTGACCGTCACGGTCGGTGGCCTGCTCGGCGGTCACTCCGGCGCGGAGATCGACAAGGGCCGCGGCAACGCGAACCTTCTCATGGGCCGCGTACTGTACGCCGTCAGCGAGCACACGCCGCTGCGGCTCGTCTCCGTCGCCGGCGGTCTGAAGGACAACGCCATCCCGCGCGAGAGCCGGGCCGTTATCGCGGTAGCCGATGCTGCCGCCGCGCAGGCGGCCATCTCGGACATGGACGCTGCGCTCCGGCACGAATATGCTGCCGCCGACCCGGATGTGTTTGCGCGCTCTAACGCAGCACAGCCGCAGCAGCTGCCGATGGATGAGGCATCCACGCAGCGCGCGGTGTGCATGCTCTGCTGCCTGCCGAACGGCGTCCAGACCATGAGCCGGGACATTCCGGGCCTTGTACAAACGTCGCTGAATCTCGGCATCCTGACAACGGACGCGGACACCGTGCAGGCGTCGTTCTGCGTGCGCAGCAGCGTGGCCACGCAAAAGGAGATGCTCGTCGCGCGCCTGCGCTGCCTGATGGCGCAGCTCGGCGGCACGGTGACCGTCTCGGGCGACTACCCCGCATGGGAATACCGCAAGGACTCGCCCCTGCGCGAGCGCATGGTCGCCGTCTTTCGCGAGCAGTACGGCCGCGACCCGAAAGTGGAAGCCATCCACGCAGGCGTCGAGTGCGGACTGTTTGCCGGGAAGCTGCCGGGGCTCGACTGTGTGTCCTTCGGCCCCGACCTGACGGAGATCCACACCTGCCGCGAGCGGATGCACATCGCCTCCGTACAGCGCGTCTGGCGCTACACGCTCGAGGTGCTGCGCCGCTGCAAATGAGCAAAACAAAAAACCGCCCTGCACCGATCGGTGCAGGGCAGTTTGCTGTATGCGAAATTACTTGCGCAGCTCGTGCTCGTCATTGTGCTTGCGCGCGGCCACGGCTACGATGCCGGAGAGCGCAACGAGCGCGATCATGTTCGGCAGCACCATGAGCTGGTTGAACATATCCGTCAGCTCCCAGACAAGATCGTTGGACAGGCAGGAGCCGAGGAAGATGAAGATGATGGCGATGATGGAATAAGCAAGGTTCGCCTTCTTGCCGAAGAGATAGTTAACATTGATGCGGCCGAAGAGGTTCCAGCCGACGATCGTCGAGAACGCGAAAAACAGCAGACAGATGGCCACGAACGCATTGCCGAGCGTCTCGCCGAACACGCTCGAGAAGGCGAGCTGCGCCATGTTCGTCTTGGAGATGCCGTCGACCGCGCCGTGGGCCAGCGGGCCGTTGCCGGCGTAGAGCGTGCAGATGACGACCAGCGCCGTCATGGTCAGGACGACGAACGTGTCGATAAACACGCCGATCATCGCGACCGTGCCCTGCTCGTGCGGGCTCTTGACATTGGCCAGCGCGTGCGCATGCGGCGTGGAGCCCATGCCGGCCTCGTTCGAGAACAGGCCGCGCTTGGCGCCCTGGCTGATGGCCGTCTTGAGCGCGTAGCCGATGCCGCCGCCGATGATGGACTGCGGCGCGAATGCGTACTTGAAGATCATGCCGAAGGTCTCCGGCACGTAGCGGATGCGGGCGATGAGCACGATCAGGCCGCCGAGCAGATACAGGCAGGCCATGATCGGCACGATCTTTTCCGTGACGGAGGCGATGCGCTGCACGCCGCCGATGAAGATGAACGCCGCGATGGCGGAAACGATCAGGCCCATGACCCAACTCGGGATGTGGAACGCGTTCTGGCACGCCTCACCGATGGAGTTGGACTGCACCATGGAGCCCATGAAGCCGAGCGCCAGAATGATCGCGACCGCGAAGAAGCCGGCCAGGAACTTGCCGAAGCCTTTCGGGAACGCGCGCTTGATGTAATACACAGGACCGCCGAGGACCGTGCCGTCGGGCTCGACCACGCGTGTCTCCTGCGCGAGCACCGCCTCGGCATAGATCGTCGCCATGCCGAAGAACGCGATGATCCACATCCAGAAGATTGCGCCGGGGCCGCCGATGAGGATCGCACCGCAGGCGCCGACGATGTTGCCGGTGCCGACCTGCGCCGCGACGGCCGTCGCCAGCGCCTGGAACGAACTCATGCCGGATTTGTGCTTCTCGCCGTTGAGGCTGAACTCACCGAAGAAGCGCCGCCAGCCCTCGCCGAAGCAGCGCACCTGCACGAACTTCGTGCGGATGGTGAAATACAGACCCGCGCCGAGGAGCAGGATGATCAGCACATAGTCTGACAGGTACATGTTGATGGTCTGCACGATTTTGAGTAAGGTATCCATGTTGTTTCTCCCTCTGCATTGAATTTTTGCAAAGCAAAAAGCTGCCGGTCGTTTTGACCAGCAGCTCCAGAGAACAAACAGCGCCTGAACGCCCGCACCTGTCGGGCACTCGCTCTGTCCTTTTGCCTGAGAGATTCGGCTTTCGCCTTGCACCTTCGGCACCCGCTTTCATGCGGGATTCTCCAGAGTTCCTCCGCCTCCAGTCTCGGCCGGGCCGATCCTTGAGGTTTCGACGGATATTTATTTGATTGCGTGGAGTATTATTGCATACGCAGATAGGGCTTGTCAACCCCCTGCTTCAAAAAAAGTTCACAAATTGCCGGTGCCGTACATCAGCGCCGTGAGCGCAACGACCGGCGCCGTTTCGCACCGCAGGATCCGCTCGCCCATGGAGCAGATGTGCATGCCGAGCTTGCGGGCCATGTCGGCCTCGAACTCGGCAAAGCCACCCTCCGGCCCCGTGATGATGGCCGCCGATGCGATGGGCTGCGCAGTGTGCTCGATCGCGTCGCGGATCGTCTCACGCTCGCCGGTCTCGTACATGAACAGCGGCAGATCCGTGTGCAGCGCGCCGTTGAGCACGGCGACGAAGTCTGCCTCATAGCGCACCTGCGGGATGATGCCGCGGCCGGACTGCTTGGCCGCCTCCTCGGCGATGCGCTGCCAGCGCTCGAGCTTCTTTTCCATATTGACCGCCTTGGCCACGCAGCGCGTGCAGGAGAAAAACACGATCTCGGCGGCACCAGCCTCCGTGCACTTCTGCACGAGAAAGTCGCTGCGCTCCCCCTTCGGCAGGCCGGCAAACACCGTCGTGCGCACGGTGGGCTCTGCCTTGCACGGCACGACCTCGATGACCTCGGCCTCGGCCTCGTGCTCCAGCGTCTGCACCAGGCGGCACTTATAGTCGCGCCCCGCCCCGTCGCAGATGACAATGTCGTCCCCCGCACGCAGACGCAGCACGCGGATATGGTCGGCGTCGCGGCCGCGGATGATCGCCCGGCCGTTCGGGAAGTTGGTGCCTGCTATGAAAAAACGAGCCATAATGGTCTCCTCCGATGGAAAAGTCTCTGCCGTGATTATGGCACACTTTGCACGTTTTTGCAAGCCGGGCCATAGCATGGTGTGGGGGTATGGATGATGCAGGATTCCGTTTTTCTTGACAACCGCACATTTCAGCGTGTCTGGCAGCGTGTGGCGGGCGGCGCGGGCGCGCCCGCGGCCGTACCGCCGGAGACCGACACGCTGACCGATCTGCTCGCCGAGTGCATCCGCGCCAAGGCGGCTGGGGCCGCGTTTTACGCAGCGCTGGCAAAGCGCGTCCGCACCGGGCGGCAGCAGCTGCTCGGCATCGCGGCGCAGGAACGGGCACATCAGAAAGAGCTGCAGGTGGAGTATTTCCTGCACACGGGCGAGCGCTGCGTCCCGCCCGCCGCCTGCCCGCGTCTGGGTACGGCAGCGCAGGATCTCCGCTGCGTCTATACGCAGGAGCTCGCGCTGGCGGAGCAGCTCGGCGCGGCGGCAGACACCGCGCCGTCCCCGCTCCGGGAAACGCTGACCGCCATGGCGCAGCAGGACCGCTGCCACGCCCAAAGCGTGCGAAATCTGCTCGCCTGTCTGCTGAGCTGAAACAAATTCCGCACAAAAATGCGTTTCTTTCAAAATGGGACTTGACTTTATGACAAATCTTGATTATAATATGCAAGCTGACAATTTGAAATGAAAGCAACCCGAACAGAACGTGGAGAAGTCGCGTAGCCTGGTCGAGCGCGCACGATTGGAAATCGTGTATACCCCACAAGGGTATCGAGGGTTCGAATCCCTCCTTCTCCGCCATAAGTCCACCGTAATTCGATCGAATTACGGTGGATTTTTTATTTATTACGGACATATCTGAGTCAAATCCGCGATCGCTACATTGCGGGATTGCCGTCCAAACACATGTATGCTATAATAAAAAAATCGTTGATTTTTGTCCGCGCGGCACGTCTGCCGGCTGCAGCAACGAAATGATACCCAGAAAGGATCTTTGATGATGAAACCGAAATTTGACGGCTATGCGGCGCAGTACGACGCCTGGTTTATGGAAAACGACAACCTGTTTCAGAGCGAGCTGCGCCTATTCCAGACGGCGCTCGGCGACATTGCCGGCAAGCGCGTGCTCTCCGTCGGCTGCGGCAGCGGCCTGTTCGAGAGCATGATCGACTGCAGCGGCATCGAGGGCATCGAGCCCTCGCGCGACATGGGCGCGATTGCGCAAAAGCGCGGCGTGAACGTGATCGCGTTCGGCGCGATTGAGGACGCCGAACTGGAGGAAAACGCCTACGACGTGATCTACCTCAATGGCAGCTCCAGCTATATGGAGGATCTGACGCGCGCATTTGGCGTCTGCAAAAAGGCGCTCAAGCCGAACGGCAAGTTCGTTTCGCTGGACGTGCCCAAGGAGAGCGCGTTCGGGTTTATGTACCTGCTGGCAAAGGCCGTCGGCACATTTGACCACCCGTCGCTGGACGGCGTTATGCCCAAGCTGCCGTATCCGCTCGAGCTGTGCTGTGCGGGTGTGTGGCACTCCACTGAGGAGAAGATCGACGCGCTCAAGGCGCTCGGCTTCCACGATTTTGACTTTTATCAGACGCTGCTGCGCAACCCCATGTACACCAATGAGGTCGTGGAGGACGTCGTGCCCGGCTACCAGAGCGGCGGCTATGTGGCGATCATCGCGCACAAATGAGCGAGCATAACGACAGCAGACTCTCGCAGCGGCTCCATGCATGTGTGCAGGACATCTGGCCGCGGTATCTCACCCACCCGTTCGTGACGCAGATGGCCGACGGCACGCTGCCGGCGGAAAAATTCCGCTACTACATGCTACAGGACTATCTCTACCTCAAGGACTATGTGAAGATCTTTGCGGCCATTATCCAGAAGGCCGACGATTTCGAGCAGATCCGATTTCTGAGCGAAGAGCTCGCGAACACGATCGGCGAGACGTTCCGCACGCACCTGCCGTACATGCAGCGCCTCGGCGTCACGGAAGATGAGATCCGCAGCGCGCGCACGCACATCGACAACAGCGCCTACAGCCACTACATGCTCTGCGAGGCGCAGGCCGGGGACGTACTGACCGGGCTCGTGACGCTCTTAAACTGCTCGTGGAGCTATGCCTACATCGCGCAGCAGATGGTGGTGCGCTATCCGGACGCGCTTCAGGATGAGCACTACGGCGCGTGGTTCGCGGGCTATGTTTCGGAGGAATACCGCCAGACCAATCAGGCGCTCATCGACCGGATCGACGCGCTCGGCGCGGGCATTGACGAGCAGAAGACGCAGCGCCTGTGCGAGATCTTCGAAAAGTGCTGCCTGTTTGACCTGCGCTTCTGGGACATGGTCTACGCCATGGGAGAAACCTGAACGTGTCAGCAAAAAAGCCGCTTTCCCTTTGCGAGGTGACGCTATGAAAGCCGAACGCAACAAGACCATAGACTTTCTGCCGGAGGACGCGCCGGAGTATCTCGCGCGCTGCCTGCGCGTGACGGAGGATGTGCCGCTCGACACCGTGTGCGGCCGCACCATCTGCGGCGACACATTTCAGGTCGCGCCGCACCTGCCGCGCGGCTTTGCAGACCTGCTGATCGTGGACCCGCCGTACAACCTGACCAAGGACTTCTCCGGCGGCGGCTTCCGGCGCACGACGGACGCGAACTACGCTGCCTTTACGCGCGCGTGGATCGAGCTGCTGCTGCCGCTGCTCAAGCCGGACGCCTCGGTCTACGTCTGCTGCGACTGGCGCTCGAGCCCGGTCATCGGCCTGACGCTCAAGGACTATTTCCAGCTGCAAAACCGCATCACCTGGCAGCGGGAAAAGGGCCGCGGCGCACAGCGCAACTGGAAAAACGGCATGGAGGACATCTGGTTCGCCACACGCACGGACGACTACACGTTCCACGTGGATGCCGTGAAGGTGCGCCGCCGCGTGCGCGCGCCCTACCGCACCGACGGCCAGCCGAAGGACTGGGAGGAAACGCCGGACGGCCGCTTTCGCAACACGTGCCCGTCGAACTTCTGGGACGATATTTCCGTACCCTACTGGTCCATGCCGGAAAACACCGCCCACCCGACGCAAAAGCCCGAAAAGCTGCTGGCCAAGCTCATCCTCGCCAGCTCCGACCCCGGCGGCATCGTGCTCGATCCTTTCGCCGGCTCCGGCTCCACAGCCGTGACGGCAAAAAAACTCGGCCGCCGCTTCGTCGCCATCGAGCGCAGCGAGCAGTACTGCGCCTGGGCCGAAAAGCGGCTGGAACTGGCAGAGACAAACTCCGCCATCCAGGGCTACGCCGACGGCGTGTTCTGGGAGCGCAACGCCGGCCGCCTGCCGCGCTGACCAAACCTGTATACGCCCCGGCGTCCGGTCAACACCGGGCGCCGGTTTTGTTTGTCGAAAGTTTGTCGTTTCTTGACAAGCGTCCAAAACAGTGTTACAACGGAAACCGCTTGTGCAACTATTGAAAAAGAGGCTATCCATATGAAACGAGGCTATCTGTACATCGCGGTCACGACGCTGCTGTTTTCCAGCATGGAGGTCGCGCTGAAGCTGATCTCCGGGCAATTCAACCCCATCCAGCTCAACTTCAGCCGGTTCGTAGTCGGTGGGCTGGTGCTCATTCCGTTCGCCGTGCGCGAACTGAAAAAACGCGGTCGGAAGCTCGACGGCAAGGCGCTCGGCTCGTTTGCCCTGCTGGGCCTGATGGGCATCGCGGTGAGCATGTCGCTGTATCAGCTGTCCGTCACGCGCATTCAGGCATCAGTCGTCGGCGTGCTGTTTTCCAGTAACCCCGTGTTCGTGACGCTGTTTGCCTTTCTGCTTTTGCATGAGACGATCTCGAAAAATCAGGTCGCGGGCCTCGTGCTGGACGTGGCGGGCATCGTGCTCATTATCCAGCCGTGGAATCTGAAGCTGGACACGCTCGGTGTAGTGTACGTCCTGCTGGCGACGCTGCTGTTCGCGCTCTACGGCGTGTGCGGCAAGCGCCAGTGCGCGCGCTTCGGCGGCCTTGTCGTGACGTGCTTCGGCTTTCTGTTCGGCGCAGCCGAGATGATCGCGCTCGCCGGTCTAACGCACATCCCATCCCTCGCCGCCAGCCTGACGGCCGCAGGACTGGACACGTTTGCGAGCATCCCCTTCTTCACCGGCTACACGCTGGCGAATCTGCCGATCGTGCTCTTCATCTACATCGGCGTGACCGGTATCGGCTTCACGTGCTACTTCCTGTCCATGGAGGTCACGAGCGCGCAGACGACGTCGCTCGTGTTCTTCTTCAAGCCCGCGCTCGCGCCGCTGCTGGCATTTCTGGTGCTGCACGAGGCCATCCCGAGCAATATGCTCGGCGGGATCGCGTGCATCCTCTGCGGCAGTCTGGTGTCCATCCTCCCCGGCCTGCTCGCGCAGCGAAAAAGCGCGCTCCCGGTCACGGAAGGCGCGACCAGAGAAAAAATCGAAGTCTGAATCCGCAATCTTTACGCCCGCAGCGATCGCTGCGGGCGCTTTTTACATCTTCTTCACAAAATCCGGCTTGACATTCCGCGCACGTTGTGTTATTGTCTTAATCGCTTAACACAGTGACACACAATTCTGACAGGAGGCGGCATCATGAACTGGAACATCCGCAACGACGCGCCTGTCTACACGCAGCTCGTGGACCAGATCGCCCGCGCGATCATTCTCGGGCAGTTTCCGCCCGGGAGCAAGCTGCCGTCGGTGCGCGACTTCGCGTCCGACGCCGGCGTGAATCCGAACACGATGCAGCGCGCGCTCGCCGAGCTCGAGCGTCTGGAGCTGATCCGGACGCAGCGCACGGCCGGCCGCACCGTGACGGAAGATCTGGCGCGCATCGACCGGGAAAAGCGGCGGCTGGCGCAGGCCGGCATCGACGCATTCTGGCAGGCGCTGGCGCAGCTCGGCTATGACCGGGCGCAGGCGCTCGAGCTGCTGCAGCAGGATCTGCGGCAGACAAAGGAGGAAATGTAACATGGCAATTCTCGAATGTAAGGGCCTGTGCAAGAGCTACGGCGCGGAGCCGGCGCTCGACCGCGTGGACCTCTCGGTCGAGCCGGGGCACATCGTCGGCCTGCTCGGCCCGAATGGCAGCGGCAAGAGCACACTCATCAAGCTGGCCAACGGCCTGCTCACACCGGACGCCGGGGAAATTCTCATCGACGGCATGGCGCCGAGCAAGGAGACGAAGAAGATCGTGTCCTATCTGCCGGAGCGCACCTATTTCGCCGACTGGATGACGGCGCTGCAGCTGCTGGCGTTTTTCGGCGATTTCTACGATGATTTTGACCGCGACGCGGCCGTGCAGATGATGCAGCGGCTCGGCATCCAGCCCAAGCAGCAGATCAAGCAGATGTCCAAGGGCACGCGCGAGAAGGTGCAGCTCATCCTCGTCATGAGCCGCAAGGCAAAGCTCTACCTGCTCGACGAGCCGATCGGCGGCGTCGACCCCGCGACGCGCGATTTCATTCTCAACACCATCATCTCTAACTACAACCCCGAGGCCGCCGTCGTCATCTCGACGCACCTGATCGCGGACGTGGAAAACATTCTTGACGATGTGGCGTTTCTCAGCCGCGGCCATCTGCTGCTGCAGTCGTCAGCGGATGAGCTGCGCGCCAAGGAGGGCAAATCGGTGGACGCTGTGTTCCGGGAGGTATTCAGATGCTAGGAAAACTCTTAAAGCAGGATTTTCGCGCCACGGCGCGCATCATGCTGCCGCTGTATGTGGCCGTGCCGGTGCTCGGCCTGTTCACGAACCTGATCACCCGCCTGTGTGAAAACCAGAACGGCTTTCTGATCCGCGCCATCAGCGCGCTCGTGTCGTTCGTATTTTCGCTCTCGCTCATTGCTGCCGTCGTGACGACGATCGTGCTCATGGTCCTGCGGTTTTACCGCAATCTGATGACGGACGAGGGCTACCTGATGTTTACGCTGCCGGTCTCGACGACGGAGCTGATCTTTTCGAAGCTGATCGTCTCGGTCGTGTGGTTTCTCGGCACATTCGCGGTCGACGCGCTCGGCCTGCTGCTGTCCGGCATGCTCGGCAGCTACGAGGATATCGTCCGGTTTCGGTTTGCCTTTACCTTCGGCGCACCGTACAGCATGCCGACGATCACGCAGGCACAGGCCGGCTGGCTCACCGTCGGCGTGGTCGTGCTGGTGGTTTTGTGCGGCCTTGCCCTGTGCCTGATGACCTACGCCGCCATGGCGATCGGCCAGAGCTTCAAGAAAAACAAAGGACTCATGTCCGTCGTGTTCTTCTTCGTGCTCTGGATCGGCACGCGCATCGTGCTGACGCTGATCTTCGGCGCGTTCTACTGGCCGGCCACCTCGGCCGTCAACACGATGACCGTGCTGCAGGCGCTCTGGACCGTGCTTGGCTGTGCGTGTGTGGGCGCGCTGGCATTTTGTGTGGGCTTCTTCTTCCTCACGCACGGTATGCTGCGCAAGCACCTGAACCTGCAGTAAAAAAACAAAAAACACCCGGTATTGGCTTTCCAATACCGGGTGTTTGCTTTACGGATCAACAGGAGAGAATTACTTGGTGCCGAAGATGCGGTCGCCGGCGTCGCCCAGACCGGGGACAATATAGCCGTGCTCGTTGAGATGATCGTCGAGCGCCGCGACGTAGATGTCCACATCCGGATGCTCCTTCTGCATCACGGCCACGCCCTCAGGGGCGCCGATGATGCACATGAGCTTGATGTGCTTGCAGCCGACTTCTTTCATGAACTGCACCGCGGCGGACGCGCTGCCGCCGGTGGCAAGCATCGGATCGACGATGATGACGTCGCGCTCGGCAATGTCGGGCGGCATCTTGAAGTAATACTTCACGGGCTCAAGCGTCTGCGGGTCACGGAACAGGCCGATGTGGCCGACCTTGACGTTCGGCATCATGGTGACCATGCCGTCAACCATGCCGAGACCGGCGCGGAGGATCGGCACGATGGCCAGCTTCTTGCCGGCGATGTGCTTGCAGTGCGCCGTGGCGACCGGGGTCTCCACATCGATCTCCTCAAGCGGCAGATCGCGCGTGGCTTCAAAGCACATCAGCATGGCGATCTCGGAAATCAGCTCGCGGAATTCCTTGACGCTGGTGTTCTTGTCGCGCAGGATCGAGAGCTTGTGCTGGATCAGCGGGTGGTCAAAAACGTGAACATTACTCATCTCGTCGTCTCCTTTGTTGATTCAATTTTTCATTCCTGTGCCGCCTGGGCAGCCAGCCGCGCCTGACGTTCCCGCTCGGCCTGCGACAGGCGCAGATAGACCGGGAGCAGTTCCTCCGCCGGGACCGGCGTCTGCCCGAAGGCGGCCATGGCCACGCCCCACGCGCTCTGGCTGACCAGATTGCCCGGCGCCAGCACGGCGGGAATGCCCATGTCCAAACACGTATTATAACACAACTGCGCGCCGTCGCCAACCAGAAAAGCGGATTTCTGCATTTTTCCCAGTTCTTCGCCCAGCTCCGCAAGTGAAATCGCACGGTCTTCACAAAGACGCACCGGTTTTCCGCCCCGGATCTCGAACAGGGCATTGTAAATCTGGCTGCGGCGGGCATCCATAGCTGCGCACACAAGCGCGCCCTCCCCCGCCGCGAGGCCGTGATACGCCATAGCCTCGAGCGTGGACACGCCGATGGCAGGTTTCTGCGCGCCCCAGGCGAGCCCCTTGGCCGTGGACACGCCGATGCGCACGCCGGTGAACGAGCCCGGCCCGCGCGCGACGGCGATGGCGTCCACATCCGCAAGTTTGGTGTCGGTATTTTTCAGCATCTGCTCCGCCATCGGCAGCAGCGTGCAGCTGTGCGTCAGGCCGCTGCACTGCTGGCTCTGGGCAATGAGCACCCCATCGCGGCACAGGGCGACCGACGCCGCCTTGGCCGAGGACTCCAGTGCAAGGATCAGCATGATTTCCCGCTCCCTTCCGTGATCGTGATGCGTCGGGTCGTCGGGCCGAGCTTTTCAAACCGGACCACGACCTCGTCGCCGTAAAATGCGTCCTCCACGTTCTCGCTCCACTCAACGGCGCAGACGGAACCGCGGTTGACATAATCCTCCCAGCCGATGTCGAACAGTTCGTCCGCGCTGCCGAGACGGTACATATCAAAATGGATCAGCTCGCGGGGGCCCTCATATTCGTTCACGATCGTGAACGTCGGGCTCGAGACGCGGCACGTCAGCCCCATGCCGCGGGCCATACCGCGCACAAAGGCGGTCTTGCCGCTGCCGAGCTCGCCGTACATGGCCACGACCTTGCCATCCGGCAGGGCGCGCGCAAAGTCCGCGCCGGCCTGTTCGGTCTCCGCTTCGCTGTGAGTCAGATATTCCTGCATGGTATCCCTCCGATTCTGAAGAAGTATTATAGCACGGTTTCGCCCGTTGCGTAAAGTCGTTTTGTGTGATATAATAAGCGCCGATTTCAAAACGCCGCCGCAGCGGAAAGGAGGCCATTATGAAAAAAGCCATGTCCTACGCAAAGGAGTTTTTTCACCGGGCGGACATCTTCCTGCTCGTGATGGGCCTCATCTGCGCCATTTTCGGCATCGTCGTCATCTCGAGCGCCACGGCGTCGTACCATTCGGCCAAGTATGTCATCGTGCAGAGCGCGTCGCTCATCCTCGGCGTTTTCGCATTCGTGGTCATGACCGTGCTGGACGTGGACGTGCTGGCCGACAAGTGGCAGATCCTGTGCGCGTTCAACGTGGTCTTTCTGCTGCTGCTGATCCCCTTCGGCGTGAGCGACAACACCGGCAACACCGGCTGGCTGCGCTTTTTCGGCATCGGCATTCAGCCGACAGAGGTCGTCAAGCTCACGTTCATCGTCATTCTGGCAAAGCAGATCAGTTACTTAAAGGAATATCACGACCTCAACTCCGTGTGGTCGGTCGCGCAGCTGGCTGGCCATTTCGTGCTGCTGTTCGGGCTGATCCTTGTCGTGTCGTCCGACCTCGGCTCGGCGCTGATCTTCTTCTCCATCTTCCTCGTGATGCTCTTTGCCGCGGGCTTTGCGCTGCACTGGTTCGCGATCGGCTTTGCGGCCATCGCCGCGATGATCCCGCTGCTGTGGAAGTTCGTGCTGCACGACTATCAGAAAAACCGCATCCTCGCGCCCTATGACTCCAGCATCGACCCGACGAACACCGGCATCAACTGGCAGCCGCACCAGAGCAAGATCGCACTCGCTTCCGGCCAGTGGACCGGCGCGGGCCTCGGCCACGGCACGCAGAGCCAGTCCAACGCCCTCGCCGGCAAGCACACGGACTTCATCTATGCCGTCATCGGCGAGGAGCTCGGCATGATCGCCTGCATCCTCGTCATCGTGCTGCTGCTGATCATCATCATCCGCTGCGTCATGGTCGGCATCCGCTCGGGCAGCAACATGGGCTCGCTCGTATGCTTCGGCGTGGCCGCGTTTTTGACGTTCCAGACGTTTGAGAACATCGGCATGTGCATCGGCATCACGCCCGTCATCGGCATCACGCTGCCGTTTTTCAGCTACGGCGGCTCTTCCCTGTTCACAACGTTTGCCGCGCTCGGCATGGTGTCGGGCATCCACTTCCGACCAAGGCCAAAGCGAAACAGCATCTATTACTGACGCACCGCGCCCCCGCAGGTTTTCCCGGGAAATCTGCGGGGGCGTTTTTTCTCCCGGCATACAGAAAGCACCCGGCCGGATGGACGGGTGCTTTCCGCAAAACATAGAAGGGGGAAGAGAAGTAGCCGGGTGGTATCAGCCGCCGTGACAGGCGGCGCAGTCGTGCTCTGCAAAGAGCGCGGCGTCGTAGGCGATGCCGTTTTTATCGTAGTAGTCCTTCACGGCCGCCTTGACCGCCTCCTCCGCAAGCACAGAGCAGTGGATCTTCTGGGCCGGCAGACCGTCGAGCGCTTCCACGACCGCCTTATTGGACAGCGCCAGCGCCTCCGAGATGGGCTTGCCTTTGATCATCTCGGTCGCCATCGACGAGGACGCGATCGCGCTGCCGCAGCCGAACGTGTTGAACTTCACGTCCGAGATGATGCCGTTGTCCACCTTAATATACATCCGCATGATGTCGCCGCACTTGGCGTTGCCGACTTCGCCGATGCCGTCGGCATCGGGCATCTTGCCGACGTTGCGGGGGTTTTCAAAATGGTCCATGACCTTTTCGCTGTACAGTGCCATAGGAAAGCCTCCTTTATATCGTTTATATCGTTTTGTATTAGATCAGGTGTGGGCGCGCACCGGTCTCCAGCTCGTCCCACACCGGGGAGATGCTGCGCAGATAGGCGACCACCTGCCGCACATTGTCCACGATGTATGCCATTTCCTCATCCGTGTTGTATTCGCCCACGGACAGGCGCAGTGAACCGTGCGCCACCTCGTGCGGCAGGCCGATGGCCAGCAGCACATGGCTGGGGTCGAGCGAGCCGGAGGTGCAGGCGCTGCCGGACGAAGCGGCAATGCCCTTGCGGTCGAGCAGGAGCAGCAGCGACTCGCCCTCGATGCCCTCGAAGCAGAAGTTCACGGTGCCGGGCACGCGCTGCTCGCGGTCGCCGTTGAGCCGGGCGTGCTCGATGGTCGAAAGGCCCGCAATGAGCGTCTCGCGCAGGCGCGTGACTTTCTCCGTGTTCTCGGCCATGTGGTCGACCGCCTCGCGCAGCGCTGCGGCCATGCCGGCGATGGCTGGGGTGTTCTCCGTGCCGCCGCGCTTGCCGCGCTCCTGCGCGCCGCCCTCGATGATGTTCGTGAGCGGGATGCCGCGCCTGACATACAGAAAGCCGACGCCGCGCGGGCCGTGGAACTTGTGCGCCGAGCACGAGAGCAGGTCGATATTCATCTCCTGTACATTCACGGGAACGTGGCCAATGGCCTGCACCGCATCCGTGTGGAACGGGATGCCCCGTTCGCGGCAGAGTGCGCCGATGGCACGGATGGGCTGGATGGTGCCGATCTCGTTGTTGGCAAACATGACGGACACGAGCGCCGTGTCCTCCCGGATGGCCGCGGCCACGTCCTCGACGCGGACGACGCCGTTTTCGTGCACATCCAGCAGCGTCACGTCAAAGCCTTCCTTGCGGAGCTTATCGAGCGTATGCAGCACCGCATGGTGCTCAAACTTGGTGGATATCAGATGCTTTTTTCCCTTACGGGCGCCGTTTCTGGCGGCGGAGATGATGGCCTGATTGTCGGCCTCGCTGCCGCCGGAGGTGAACACGATCTCCCGCGGGTCGGCAGCGCCGATCAGCTGCGCGATCTCGGTGCGGCAGGCGAGCAGATGCTCGGCTGCCTCCTGCCCGAGGGTGTAGAGCGTGCTGGGATTGCCGTAGATCTCGTCAAAGTACGGAAGCATGGCTTCCTTCGCGGCGGGGGATAGTTTTGTGGTTGCCGCATTGTCTGCGTAGACGCGCATGAGACTGTCCTCCTTTAATTCCTATTTGCTTTGTGGGTAAATGATACCATGTATTTCCCACATTGTCAATAGGAATTTGAAAAAGAAAACCGGGGAAAGAAAATGCACTTTCCTTTCCCCAGTTTATGTGCCCTTATGCTTTGCCGTCAAGCAGGTCCTGCACGGACACGCCGGACAGGTAGTTATCCATGACGGCGTCGAGCTTCTTCCACATCGGCAGCGTCAGGCACTGGGCCGCGCGCTCGCAGCCGTTCTCCCCGGCGTCCAGACATGACACGGCGGCCATGCTGCCCTCGGTGCTGTGCAGCACCTCCGCGACCGTGATGTCGCTCGCCGGCCGGCTCAGGCGGTAGCCGCCCTCCTTGCCGCGCTGGCTGACGACGAGGTTCGCGCGGTTGAGCGCCGCCGCGATCGCCTCCATATATTTCAGGGACACATCCTGCCGCTGCGACACGGTCTTGAGCGAGATGAAGCCCTCGTCGCAATGCTGCGCCAGGTCGATCATCAGGCGCAGCGCATAGCGTCCCTTGGTTGAGATGACCATAATCCGTTGCCTCCTTGCTGCACAACTGCGTGTGCAGATGCTAAGGATAATATACTACCAAATCACAAGGAATTCAAGTCGAATGTTGCAGACGCGAAAAAGCCGGGGTACATCCCCGGCTTTTTCGCATTCAGGCTTCCTGTTCGGCCACGAGCGGTTCGACCACGCGCATGGCATCGAGCGTGCGCGTCAGCAGTTCGTCCAGGCTCCAGCCGAGCATGTCCGCGCCGCGCTGGATCACCTCGCGCGAGCAGCCCGCCGCGAAACCGTTGCTCTTATATTTCTTCTTGAGCGACTTGAGCTCCATGTCCTGCACGCTCTTGGACGGACGCATCAGCGCCGCCGCGCCGATCAGGCCGGTCAGCTCGTCGGTCGCAAAGAGTATCTTTTCCATCTCGTGCTCCGGCTGGATATCCACCGTGATGCCGTAGCCGTGGCTGGCCGTGGCGTGGATCAGCCGCTCGTCAAGATCCCGCTCGCGCATGATCTCCTGCGACTTGATGCAGTGCTGATCGGGATAACGCTCAAAGTCCAGATCATGCAGCAGGCCGACAATGCCCCAGAAATCCACCTCGTCGCCGTAGCCGAGCTCCTGCGCGAAATAGCGCATGACGCCCTCAACCGTGCGGGCGTGGTGCAGATGGAACGGATCCTGGTTATATTCCGTCAACAGCGCCCAGGCTTCCTCCCGGTTCAGTTGCTTGCTCATAGCAAATCCTCCTAATGCATATCTTTTTTGTAGGTGTAAGAAAGAATAGCATTAACATAGCACAGTCGCCGCCGGATTTCAAGTAGTTTTTTCGCTGAACACCCGGAAGTCAATGTGTCCGAAAATTGACGCTCTGCCAAAAATGTACCATTATTTGACTAAACGTTGGTTTTCTTCCGTGCTGCTTCTATTTGGAATTTCCAGACGCTTTCTGCCTCTGGTGTCACACTTTTACGCTTTTTGTGAGCAAAATATACGAGCCGGTCGATTTTATTTCATTGCTTTTTGTCAAAAAGTATGCTATGATACGCACAGTATGTATGCATCGTGTTCACTGCACTGCGGTGTCATGCTTACGAAAACGTTCGATGATCTGCCGCGAGCAACGGCCAAATCATCTTCGTAATAAAAGAAAAAGGAAGGATGTATTTCATGGACGAAAAGTATAGCGCGCTATTTACTCCGTGGAAGATTGGCAATGTCGAAATCAAAAACCGCATTGTCCAGTGCTCCATGGGCGGCACCTCTCTGTTTGGATGGCTGGAGCCCTGCCACTTTGATAAGGAAGCTGCGAACTTCCTGCTCAACCGTGCACAGGACGGTGTCGGTCTGGTTCTCCCGGGCATGCAGTGTGTCCGCGACACCATGGGCCGCAGATGGCTCTGGCAGAACAAGAAGATGTTCAAGGAACTCGCCGACTACATGGTCGAGTACCACAAGACCGGCTCCAAGCTGTTCATTCAGCTCGCCGCTGGTTTCGGCCGCTCCATGGCTGTTGCCCCCTGGATGGTCACTCTGAACAACAACAAGGTGCTCGGCGCCCTTGCCAAGCCCGTTATCGACGTCAGCTACTGCTGCGCTTCCGCTTCCGCTACCCCGAACCGTTGGCAGGAGGACATGCTCTCCCGCCCGATGACCGTCGAAGAGATCCATGAGATGGTCGATGCGTTCGGCAAGACCGCAAAGCTGCTGCGTGAGGCCGGTGTCGACGGCGTTGAGATCCACGCTGTCCACGAAGGCTATCTGCTTGACCAGTTCACCATCGCCAACTGGAACCATCGTACCGACGAGTACGGCGGCTCTTTCGAGAACCGTTTCCGTTTCCCGGTCGAGATCGTGCAGTCCATCAAGCGTCAGGCCGGCGCCGACTTCCCGGTGTCCCTGCGTTACTCCGTCGTCTCCAAGACCAAGGCTTGGGGCAAGGGCGCTATGCCGTATGAGACCGACTTCGAAGAGTTCGGCCGTGACATGCCCGAGTCCGAGAAGGCCATCAAGTACCTGGGCGATGCCGGCTACGACATGTTCAACTGCGACAACGGTACTTACGACGCATGGTACTGGGCACATCCGCCTCAGTACATGCCCGACAACTGCAACCTCGAGTACGTCGAGCACATCAAGAAGTTCACCGACAAGCCCGTCGCCTGCGCTGGCCGTATGGATCCGGTCAAGGCCGCGGAAGAGATCGCTGCCGGCCGTCTCGATGCAGTTGCCATCGCACGTCAGAACCTCGTTGACCCCGAGTGGATCCACAAGATCCTCGAGGGCCGTCAGGACGAGATCAAGCCCTGCATCCGCTGCCACAACGGCTGCTTCAACTTCGCGAAGTTCAAGGGCACGGCGAACATCCAGAGCACGCAGGATTCCCTGCACCTGGGCCGCTGCGCGCTGAACCCGTCCACCATGCAGCACAACAAGTATAAGATCGTTCCGACCAAGAGCCCGAAGAAGGTCGCCATCATCGGCGGCGGCATCGGCGGCATGGAGTGCGCGCTTGTCCTCAAGAAGCGCGGCCACAAGCCGGTCCTCTTCGAGAAGACCAATGAGCTCGGCGGCCTGTTCCTCACCGCTTCCGCGATGAGCTTCAAAGAGAACGACAAGGAACTCATTGAGTGGTACAAGAAGGAAGTCGCGAAGCAGGGTATCGACATCCGCTTCAACACCGAGGTCACCGACCTTGGCACCATGCGCGGCTTTGACGAGATCATCGTGGCCACCGGCTCCGTGCCGAGAACCATGCCCATGATCCCGGGCTTCGAGAAGACCATGAGCTTCACCGAACTGCTCAAGGAGAAGAAGGAAGTCGGCGACAAGGTCCTGTTCTTCGGCGGCGGCCAGTCCTCCTGCGAGGCAGCTTACGACCTGATCCTCCAGGGCAAGCACCCGATCATTGTCGAGTACGCCGGCGACCTGGTTGCTGCTCAGGCTACCTGCCTTGCCAACACCTCCTTCCTGCGTGACGCGATGGAGTACCACAAGGTTCCGACCTACCTGCACTCCACCATCACCGAGATCCACGACGGCGGTGTCACCGTCAAGGGTCAGGATGGCAAGACCTTCGAGGTCGCTTGCGACAACGTCATCAACGGCATCGGCTTCGTGCCGGCTCCGGTTGGCGACAAGGGCCGTCACGTGCACCGCGTCGGTGACTGCGTTGCCATCGGCAACCTGCGCACCGTCATCTGGCGTGCATGGGATGTCTGCATGAAGATCTGATCTTCGGCTGACCCCGAAAACCGCATAAAACCCGCGCGGGTGCAGATCGCTCTGCACCCGCGTTTTTGCGTCCATAGATACATATGCAAAAGGAGCGCTCGCACATATCAGCGAGCGCTCCTTTTCGTCTTTATAAAATATCCAGCAATGCTTCCAGCCGCGTGATGCGCCAGTCCGCCTGCGGCGGCATGGCGGCACCGCGGTCGGCCGGATCAAACCAGCAGGTGTGCATCCCCGCTGCCCTGCCGCCTGCAATATCCGCCGTGAGGGAATCGCCGATCATCAGGCACTGCTCCGGCCGAACGCCCGGCAGCTGCGCCAGACACCGGTCAAAAAACACCCGGCTCGGCTTCTCCGCGCCCAGCTGTCCGGAGATGAACAGACGCTCAAATGCATCGAGCATCCCGGCGCGGCGCAAACGGTTCACCTGCTGCGCATACGGTCCGTTGCTCGCAGCGCACAAACGGTATTTCCCGTGCAGCTGCGCCAGCACATCCAGCGCGCCCGGGACCGGGACCGCACTCTCGTGCAGCCGGACGCGGAACGCGTCCTCCATCGCGGCGCCGTCGGCCTCCAGCCCGAGCCGCGCCAGGATCGTCTGCCAGCGCACGTCCCGCAGCCCGGCGATCGTCAGCTCGCCGCGCTCGATCCGCGCCCAGAGCTTGTCGTTCTCCACCTGAAACACGGCGAACATCTCCGGCGCATACGGCAGGCCGGCCTCGCGGAAGATCTCCTCCATCGCCTGCATGGCACCGGCGCTGAAGTCCAGCAGTGTATTGTCAATATCGAACAAGAGCACGTTCGGTTCCTTCATTGCGTACCCCTCCCCTATTCATTCGCGGCCGGACGCCGACGCACGGCGTTTGCGCGCATTGACCGCGCGAAACACCGTCGACACCAGCAGGATGCCGACAGCCAGACTGCCCGCGATCCCGGCGGTCTCCAGACCCTTCTGCAGCGCCTCCTGCACCTCGCCCGAGAGACCGATGCTCATCGTGTAATAAATGCCGGCACCGGGCAGCAGCGGAATGCTGGAAATGACCAGATACGACGTGACCGGGCACTTGCGCAAACGTCCCATGCCCTCGGAATAGACCGCAGCCACGACCTCGGAAAAGAAGTTGGCGCTGTAGACGCTGCCCCCCGCCCTGCTGCACAGCAGGTAAACGATCCAAGTCAGCGCGCTGCCGAGCGCGCACAAAACACTGCCCCAGTCGTGGACATTAAACAGGATCACAAATCCCAGGCAGGCGACAAATGTCGCGAGCCCCTGCGCCCAGAGCGGATAGGTCAGCGCCGCGGCCGCCTCCGCATGGCCGTAGATTGGGGTCGTAACATGCCACGCCGCCGCCGTGCCGAGCGCGATGGCAAACGCCGAGAGCAGCACCTGCACGATGCGGCTGACGCCGGAGCTTGTGTCGCCATAGATGATGTCGCGCATGGAGTTCGTGATGAGCAGCCCGGGCACCAGCAGCATCAGTGCGCCGATGATGACGACCGCCACACAGTCGATCCAGCCGAGGCCGGCAGCAACATACGCCGGCAGCGCCATGAGAAAGGACGCCGCAATGGTGCTGAAAAACGGGTTGACCTCCAGCCGGTCCATGCAGCGCGTCACAAAGCCGATGATCAGGCCGCTCAGCCCCGCCCAGAGCCAATCGCGCACCGTGCCGCCAAACACGCAGCAAAAGCCCGCCGCCGCCATGAAATTGCCGAGGTAATACGTCCACACAGCGTAGCTGCGGATGGCGGCCGTCGTCTCTTTGAGCCAGCGCTGCGCCTCCTCCGGCTCTGGGACCTCGGCGCAGATGCGCCGGCTGAGCGCGTTGAGCTTTTCAATGCGCTCGAGGTCGTTGCCATGGTAGCCCACGCGCTTCATGATGGTCAGCGGCTTCGTATTCGGCGTCACGAAGCTCACCGCAACGCAGTTCGGGATGGCAAACGCCTGTCCCTCCGTGCCATATGCCTCGATCACACGGCGCATGGTCTCCTCGACCCGGTACGTCTCCGCCCCGGCGACCGCGAGCTCGTAGCCGATCTGCACCGTCATGTCTGCAAGAAGATAATAGTCCATACCTGTCTTCCCATAAGCAAAAGTTTCCCGGCCAAAGCCGGGCTTCCAGTGGTGCCAGCGTAACACATTTTACTGTACAAATCAACGGGGATGCGGTGGTTTTTGTGCCGATATTTTTCACCAAGAAGCAGCACTCCCTTACTGTGCCCAGATGCGGAGGCACAGCAGGATTTCCGTTCCAGAAATTCTGTGAATCTGCCCAAACGCCGGCGCAAAGCAAGCATAATTATTCACAAAAGCTCTAGAAATACGAAAATTTACGAAAAAATTTAGAATATCTGTTGCATTTTTATTCTTTCGGACTATAATATGCCTCATCCGACACGTGTAAACAAACTGTTAACATGCTGCCATTTCAGAAAGGACTGAGCAACCATGAAACCTGCCACAAATTCATTGGCCAAAAAGAAGCACGCCATCCCGCATGTCTATATCATTCTCCTGATCGTAATCCTGCTGGCAACCGTGCTGACCTATATCGTCCCCGCCGGTCAATTTGACCGCGAAACCGTAGATAACGTCAAAATGGTCATCCCCGGCACCTATCACCGGATCGATCAGACACCGGTCAACCTGTTTGATATGTTTGTCGCAATCCCGCAGGGCTTCGTCTCCATGGCGAACATCGTCATTCTGATCTACATGTGCGTCGCCGGCATGGGCATTCTGACATCCACGGGCGCACTGGAGAGAGTGTTTGGCTCTTTCATCAGCAAGGTCGGTGCAAAAGGCCGCGTGGTCATGCTGATCATTTTTTACGCGTTCTTCTTCGTCCGGGGCGGCCTGACCGGTTCCGTAAACTCTCCGATCGCCTTCATCCCGCTCGTGGTTACGCTGTGTCTCGCCGTCGGCTATGATGTCATGACCGCGCTGGGCGTCGTCGCCATCGGCGCGCTGGTCGGCTTCGCGGTCGGCCCGACCAACCCGAACACCGTCGTCGTCGCGCAGCAGATCTGCGAGCTGCCGATCTACTCCGGCATGACGTTCCGCACCATCACCTGGCTCGTCCTCGGTCTCGCCGGCCTGATCTATGTCGTCATCTATGCAGAAAAGGTAAGAAAGAATCCGAGCGCCAGCCTGAGCAGCTATAAGCCGGATACGCAGGAGCTGCAAAACGAAAACATGCAGACAGCCGCGACCACCCGCGACAAGTGGGTCGTCTTCACGCTGTTTGTCGCCGTCATCGCCGTTGTGGTACTGACCGTCAAGTTCAGTCTGAGCATGGTGCAGATGGCCGGCCTGTATATTATCATCGGCATCATCGGCGGCCTTGTGGCCGGTTACAAGCCCAATGAAATTGCCGCCATGTTCACGAAATACGGCAAGGAAATGTTCACCGCCGCTCTGGTGCTCGGCATGGCAAAAGCCGTTTCGCTCGTGCTGACGCAGGGCAACATCATCGACACTATGGTGTATGGCATGTCCAGCATTCTCGGCGGTCTGCCCGCCGGCCTCAGCGCTGTTATCATGTTCCTGATCCAGACCATCGTCAATTTCTTTATCAACTCCGGCAGCGGGCAGGCTGCTGCCATGATGCCGATCATGGCGCCGCTGTCCGACCTCATCGGGGTCAGCCGTCAGACCGCGATCCTTGCGTTCCAGATGGGTGACGGCCTGTCCAACATGATCTGGCCGACGTCTGCCAGCATGATGGCCTATGTGTTTGCCGCAAACGAAAAGTTCGAATCCTACCTGAAATTTGTCCTGCCCATTTTCCTGATCGTGTCCGTGCTCGGCGCCATTATGCTGGTGATCGGCACCGCGATCGGCTACTGAGTCAGGTGTGAGGCTGCATCATGAACGAAGCATTCCACACCTCCCTGCACACCGCCATGAAGGCGCGCGCCGCCGAGATTCTGCCGGAGGTCATTGAACTGCGCCGCACGATCCACAAACATCCTGAAACCGGATTTGACACCGGAGAAACGGAAAAGCTGGTAAATACCTTCCTCGAGCGGGAGCACATTGCGATCCTCCCGTCTGAGCTCGGCGTTCTGGGACTCATCCGTGGGCAAAACCACGACCGGATCGTCGCCCTGCGCGCAGATATGGACGCGCTCCCGCTGCAGGAAGAGACCGGCCTCCCCTACTGCTCTCAGGTCCCCGGCAAAATGCACGCCTGCGGGCACGACGGGCACACCGCCATGCTGCTCGGCACGGCAAAGATCCTCCAGGAATACGCGGACGAGCTCCCGACGGACATCCTGCTGATTTTTCAGCCCGCAGAAGAGGGGCCCGGTCTCGGCGGCGCCGTCAAAATGGTGCCGCAAATTCAAAACACCGGCCTTGCCGACAAAATCGTCGCTGCATTCGGGCAGCATGTCTCCAATGACTATCCGGCTGGCTTTGTCGCGCTGAAGAAGGGGCCTGTCGCCGCCTCCACCGATTCCTTTGACATCACATTCATCGGGAAAGGCGGCCACGCCGGCCGCCCCAACGAGTGCATCGACGCGCTCTCTGCCGGGGCAAAATTTGTAACCGCGATGGAAAGCTTTATGTCGCGGCATACGGACCCGTTCGACCCGTGCGTCTGCTCCACCGGCATCTTTCAGGCCGGGACCGCCAAGGGCATCGTCGCAGAAAGCGCGCATCTCGCCGGTACCATTCGCTGCCAGAAGGAAGAGACCCGAACCTACATCATCGACAATCTCAAGCGCGTTGCACAGGGCGTCGCCTACGCGACCGGCACGGAATGTGACATTCAGGTCAAACGAGGCGTACTGGGTCTGCGCAACGACAATGATATGGTCGATTACGCGAGATCTGTTATGGATCACGTCGTCGGCAAAGACCATCAGATCGAGCTGCCGCACCCGATGATGGGCGCAGAGGATTTTTCCTACTACGCGAAGGAGTTCCCCGCCGCATTTTACTGGCTCGGCACGCGCAATGAGCAAAAGGGCTGCACCGCACTGCTGCACAACGCGCACTTTAATTTTGACGAAAGCGTCATGCAGACCGGCATGGAACTTTTCTGCGCATTGGCAGTCAATCTGAAGTAAGTGCAGCAGAGTGGCTCTGACGAGCGGACAGTTCTCCGCATCGGCCAGTCTCATCAAAGGGTATCGGATAGCTTCTGCGCAGTTTGGGCGCACGATCGCATATATAATACAAACAGGCATTCATAACGTCCTAGTTATGAATGCCTGTTTTGCCTGCGCACGGCATGCGTGCGCAGCCTATCGGAAAACAAGTTGGAGCAGGCAACGCAAGTCAGCTCCGAAGTTGTCCAAGTAACGCAACCCGAATGTGCGGCTTCCACATCTCAAATAGTAAGTAGAAAGCTTTTGCACCATTTCCGGCACTTTTCGGCCTTTTCGTCCGGGAACCGCCCGCTCCGAAAAAGACTGCGGGATAATATGTGATCACAAAAACGCCCATGAACAATTTCGCTCGGGGAACGTCCGCTTGTTGTCGGCATAGCAACTCTGAATCCCCCAAAAGTTAAGCCTTTTCAGTCAAAATCTGCGATATCGTAAACAAAGAATAAAACCACGGAATAGTCAAGGGAAAGTGACAATGCTATTGATCATTATCATGGTCAACTGATATAATACGAGCTGATGAATAACAAAATATTGGCTGTCTAAAGATAGCGGTGTTCCGCACACGACCGTGAATGATATATGCAGCGGAAAGGCGCAGCTTGAAAAATGCTCCGCCGAAACGGTTTATCGTATTTCCAAAGCACCGAGCGTTACGATGGAAAGTTTGATAGAACCGTGCTTTGATAAACGCAGTGACTTTGAATTGTTCAAAAGCGACATCTTCTTTAGACTGAAAGAGCTCAGCGATATCCCGTTTATCAAAACTTGACACAGTGGATGAAAAGCCCTTGAAGCAGGAAGTGAAGTACAGGCAGGCAATTTTCCTGTCGAATGAGATCTGCTTTTAATATTGGGGGAGATTACAATATGAAGAAACCGATGCGTTATATTGGCAGATCCGGCGGCGGATACGGATGGGGCGAAATTTATTACGACAGTGAAACCGGAAAATGTTATGAGGAAAGTTATCATTGCGGATGCGTAGATTTATCGGAAGATCACTATGACGGCATAGCCGAGAAGGATAAAAAATATGTTGTTGAAACACTTATGGAAAAGAATGAATTGCTTACATTGATTGAATTTTATAAAGAATTGGATGTAGGAAAACTTCTGCCGTGCGTATTGGCGGATTTGCAAAAATCACATGATGGTCCTTTTTCCAAATACAATATTATATGCAGCTTTCAGGAAATAGCGCGTTATTGTAAATATTTTTCCTATTTCTATTTTCAAAACGGTGACTATGCCATCTGCGCGGATTACCCTTCGGGTAGAAGTGAATGTGAATATTATTCCCCGACATATGATGGCAAATACAAGGTGGATTTTTCCGTTGTTGACAGAATAATAAAAGAAAAGGATACCGTATTGTTTTCCAAGTATATCATCGAAAAAAATAGATGGGAATGCTATTCCGAGAACGGGATGCAATGGTCGAATGCGGAAGTCAAAAACCCTCTGGCTTTCTGGAAAAGCTGGTAAACCGAAAGGACCAAACAAGGTAGACGTTTTTGACAACACTTCAAAAAAAGAAAGGCTTATCTGCCAAGCTGTTTGGAAATGATTTTGCATACGATGCGATCAAACAGAGCCTCTGTATGCCTATCATGTGATAAAGTCAACGAATACCCATAAGTTTAACGATTACCATAGCGCCAACAGTAAAGAAACCCCAATAAAGCGAAAATCCCGCTGCGGAATTTCTCCGCAGCGGGATCGATTTATGTGTTGAAATGCCTGAAAAGCCTTGTATCAAGCGGTTTTCGGGCATAGAAAAACGCCACCGTAATTCTATCAAAATTACGGTGGACTTATGGTCCGAGTGACAGGGTTCGAACCTGCGGCCTGATGGTCCCAAACCACCCGCGCTACCAACTGCGCTACACCCGGATATGAAATTTCGCAATTCGCGTAAAATAAAGTTTAACACATTCTTTAGAAATGCGCAACGGTTTTCTGCGTTGCAGTTTTGGGGCGTGTGTGGTATGCTCTAAACATCAAATCACGATCCGTTATGACAGGAGTATCCACTTATGAGAATGCGAAAAAAGCCCAACCTCGTCCCGCGCATGGAGCGCTGCGCGGCTACATTGATCACCGACCCCGAGGCACTGCGCGGCCACTGGCTGGAGCACTTCCCCGGCTATCAGGCGCTGCAGCTGGAACTCGGCTGCGGCAAGGGCCGCTTCACGGCAGACACTGCAGCACAAAACCCGGATATTTTCCTCGCCGCGATCGAAAAAGTGCCGGACGCCATGGTCGTCGGCATGGAGCGTGTGACCGAGCGTGGACTTAAAAACGTGCGTTTTCTTGACAGGGACGCTATCAACCTGCTCGACATATTCGCCCCCGGCGAGGTTTCACGCATCTACATCAACTTCCCCGACCCGTGGAAGAAATCCCGCCAGCACAAGCGCCGCCTGACCTACGCGGGCTTTCTGGCGCTGTACGCAAATGTGCTGCCGCTCGGCGGCGAGATCTGGTTCAAGACCGACAACGACCCGCTGTTCGCCTTCTCGCTCGAGCAGTTTGAGCAGGAGGGCTGGGAGCTGCGCGAGGTCACGCACGACCTGCACGCCAACGGCCCGGTCGGCGTCATGACCGACTATGAGGCGAAATTCTACGATCAGGGCATCACGATCAACCGCTGCGTGGCGGTGAAAACGGAGGACACGAAATGCGACTTGTATCCTGGAACGTCAACGGGCTGCGCGCCTGTGTGACCAAGGGCTTTGCGGACACGTTCCGCGCGCTGGATGCGGACATTTTCTGCCTGCAGGAGACAAAACTCCAGCCCGGGCAGATCACGCTTGACCTGCCGGGCTACCACCAGTACTGGTGCAGCGCCGAGAAGAAGGGCTACTCCGGCACCGCCGTCTTTACGAAGGCCGAGCCGCTCGACGTGCAGTATAACCTCGGCCTGCCGCAGCACGATCTTGAGGGCCGGGTGATCACGGCCGAATACCCGGAGTTCTATCTCGTGTGCGTCTATACGCCGAACGCCCAGGACGGCCTGCGCCGGCTGGAATACCGGATGCACTGGGACGATGCGTTCCGCGAGTTCGTCTGCTCGCTCGACCGGCACAAGCCGGTCGTCATCTGCGGGGACATGAACGTCGCCGCAACGGAGATCGATCTGAAAAACCCGAAACGCAACGTCGGCAACCCCGGCTTCAGCCCCGAGGAGCGCGCGAAATTTCAGGAGCTGCTGCATGCCGGCTTCACGGACACGTTCCGTGCCCTGCACCCGGACGAGACGGACGCCTACTCGTGGTGGAGCTACCGCTTCCACGCGCGGGAGAACAACGCCGGCTGGCGCATCGACTACTTTCTGTGCTCGGACCGCGCGGCGGAAAGGATCGAGACGGCCAGCATCCTTTCCGACATTTACGGCAGCGACCACTGCCCCGTGGAGCTCGAGATCGCATGGTGAAGATCGGAAACGTCGAGATCCGCGGCCCGCTCACGCTCGCGCCCATGGCGGGCGTGACCGACGCGCCATTTCGTGCGCTGTGCCGCGCGCAGGGCGCTGCCCTCACCTGCACGGAAATGGTGAGCGCCAAGGCGCTGGTCTATCATGATGAAAAAACGAAGCAGCTGCTCTGGTCACCGCCGGACGAGCATCCGGCCGCCGCACAGATTTTCGGCCACGAGCCGGAGGTCATGGCTGAGGCCGCGCCCATGGCGCTGGCATACTCCGGCGCGGATATTCTGGACATCAACATGGGCTGCCCGGTGGGCAAGGTCATCCGCAGCGGCGACGGTTCGGCGCTCATGCGCGACCCCGAGCTCGCTGGACGCGTCATTGAAGCGGTCGTCAAGGCCGTGGACGTGCCCGTGACCGTGAAATTCCGCAAAGGCTGGGATGGCGGAAACGTCAACGCCGTGGCCTTTGCGCAGATGTGCCAGCAGGCGGGCGCAGCCGCTGTCGCCGTGCACGGGCGCACGCGCGTGCAGATGTATGCCGGCCGCGCCGACTGGGACATCATCCGCGATGTCAAGCGCGCCATGACGATCCCCGTCATCGCCAACGGCGACATTTTTTCCGGCGCGGACGCAGCGCACATTCTGCGCTATACCGGCGCCGATCTCGCCATGATCGGCCGCGGCAGCTTCGGCGACCCGTGGCTGTTTGCGCGCGGCAATGCCGCCATCGCAGGCGAGCCGGAGCCGCCCCTGCCGCCGCTGCGTGAGCGGATCGAGGCGGCGCTGCATCAGATCGAATTTGCCGCCGAGATCAAGGGCGAGCGGCTGGCGTGCTTCGAGGCGCGCAGCCAGTTTTGCTGGTATCTGCGCGGTGTGCCGCACGCCAATGTCTACAAGCAGGAGGTCGTTCACGTGGAGACGCTCGACGACCTGCGGCGCATCACGCGCGCCATCCAGCGCGACTTGCGGGACTGACCGCAGAAAGGCAAGGAAACCATGGACCGGGACGAGGAACGGCGCATCATCGCTCAGGTGTGCGCCGGGGACACCAATGCCTTCGAGGCGCTGGTCGTCGCCTACCAGAAACAAGTGTATAACCTCGCCCTGCGCACCGTCGGCAATGAGGAGGACGCCGCCGACATGACGCAGGAGGTGTTCCTGCGCGCCTACCGGGCGCTGGGCACCTTCCGCGGCGAGAGCAAGTTTTCCGTCTGGCTCTACCGGCTGACAACGAATGTGTGCATCGACTTTCTGCGCAGCCGCCGGCGGCACCCGACCGTGTCGCTCACTGCATCCGAGGACGACGACGAGCAGCCGCAGTTCGACCTTCCCTCCGACGAGCGTACGAGTCCCGAGCAGCAGCTGACGCGCAGCGAGATGCGCCGCGCCGTCTCGCGCGGGCTCGACAGTCTGCCGGACGATGCGCGCAAGATCCTCATCCTGCGCGAGCTCAACGGCCTGTCCTATGCCGAGATCGGCAAGGTGCTGCATCTTGAGGCCGGCACAGTAAAATCGCGCCTGTTCCGCGCGCGGCGAAAGCTCTGCGATTTTCTGCTCGCCGACGGGAACCTTCCCGACCAGTATGCGTCAAAGCAGACGAAGGGGGGTGCAGACAGATGAGCAACTGCATGCATTATCAGCAGCAGATCAGCCAGCTGCTCGACGGCGAGCTGCCGGCCGAGCAGGCGCAGACACTGCGCGCACATCTGCGCACCTGCCCCGACTGTCGGCGCGTCTATGACGACTTTCTGTCCCTGCAGGCCGCCGTGCGCGACGCGGCCGCCGAGCCGCCCGCCGACCTGACTGCACGCATCATGCAGCAGGTGCGCCGGGAGCCTGTGCCAATGGCCCCGCGCGCCGCCATTCCGGCACGTCCGGCGCGGCACGTGCAGCCCACACCAATTCACAAAGCACCGCCGGCCAAACCGGCCGCGCGAAAGCGCCCGGCCTCCGGCCGCACGTCTCCCCTGCTGCCGATCTCGGTGATGGCGGCGTGTCTCGCGCTCATCCTCGGCGCAACGCTCTGGTTCGCGCCGCACAGAAACCTGCCGAGCAGCTCCGGTACCGCGCTCGACAACAGCCGGGCACCGACCGTGACCGTATCTCCCTCCGTCAAGGATGAGGTAGAGGGGAACCGGAAGCAGGACGCCCTCCCCGCCACGGAAAGCGCTCCGGTGCTCGACGACAGCGTCAGCAGCCTGCTCTTCTCCGTTCCGGCGGAGGACATTGCGGGCAGCACAACGCTGCGCATCTCCGACCGCAAGACCATTGAGGAACTGTCTGTGCTCCTGGTGCGGACGCACCCGGCGCAGCCGGTCGACGCCGGGCAAACGCCGCTGTGTGTGCTTGAGGAGACAAGTGACGACGGCACGACCACGCGCGTGACCGTCTGGCGCGACGGGAAAGACGTGATCTTCTCCAGCAGCGCGGATGCGCAGTCCTACCGCGTGCCCGGCGCCGCTGCGGAGTTTTGCCGTCTGACAGGTCTTCCTGAAAACTGAACACATTGGAGCTTGGGGCCCGACAGGCAAACGCCTGTCGGGCTTATTCTCGCCATTTTTCAATCATTTGCTGTAAAAAGGCGCCGAAAAACCACAAATTTTTGAACGTCCCTGGCAACCATTTACTTGAAATATACGAAAACGTGTGATATAATTTATATTGTTTGTTTGTGTCTTGCTATTTTCGTAACAAGCAGATGCATTTTTTAACAATATAGTGCCTTTTGCCATTAGGAGGATAATCACTCGTGAAACGTATCAAAGTATCGAACAATGTCATCAGAAGAATGCCCCGCTATCTCCGGAAGCTTGACGATCTGAACGCTGCCGGAATCGAGCGCATCTCTTCCGGCGAGCTGGGCCGTCAGATGGGTCTGACCCCCTCGCAGATCCGTCAGGATTTCAGCTGTTTTGGTGAATTCGGTCAGCAGGGTTACGGCTACAACGTCGTGGCACTGCGCGGCGAGGTCGCCAAGATCCTGGGTATGGACCGCAACTACTCGGCCGTCCTGGTCGGCGTCGGCAACATCGGCCGCGCGCTGGTGGAGAACTTCTGCTTCGAGCAGTACGGCTTCACCCTCAAGGCCGCATTCGACATCAATCCCGAACTCATCGGCAAGGAAATGCACGGCATCGTGGTGCACGACTTCTCCACGCTCGACGATATTCTTGCGGACATCCAGCCGGACGTCGCCGTTCTCTGCGTGCCGAAGGCCATGGCCAACGACGTCGCCAATGAGATCTGCTCTGTCGGCGTGAAGGCCATCTGGAACTTCACGAACACGGAGCTTCAGGTCAAGGACGCCGATCCGATCATCGAAAACATCCATTTCTCGGACAGTCTGCTGGCCCTCGGCTATTACATTGCCGAAAGTCAGGACGAGGCCGAGGCCCGCGCTGCAAAGGCCAAGAAGGCCTGACACGCCGCAAAGGAGGTCTGCCCCTTGAAAATCAAGCGACTGATCTCGTTGCTGCTGACGCTCGTGTTGCTCGGCAGTCTGGTGCCCGCTCTGGCGGCCGATGCCGGCAGCCGGCAGGACCCGCTGCTGTCGCGCAGCTATGTGGACAGCTGGTCGTCTGCCGTACTCAGCCACGCCGAGGCCACGGCGCACACAGCGGCACAAACCGCGCTGGATAAGGCCCTGCAGACGCATGATAACGCGCTGCACGGCTCTGCCGGAAAAAGCCGCATCTGCACGCTCTATCCCGGCAACACCGTCGCGCTCAAGACCGGCGACTGCTTCACCGTATTGAGCGGGGACGCCGGCGTGGCCATTTCCGCCGGCGCGCTCGTCGACGCGACCGCCGGCGCGAAGGCCGTCTCCGGTGCGCTGCGCACGGCGCACCGCTATATCGCCTGCGAGGATCTGCAGGCCATGATCACCTGCACGCAGACCGTTTCGCTGCTTTTGTCGGCGGGCGCTTCCGTCACCCGCTTCGTGGATGTGCCTGCGGATGCATGGTACGCCGATTACGTGGAATATGCCGCCGTCAACGGACTCATGAGCGGCATCGGTGACCGGCGCTTCGCGCCCGATGACGTGCTCACGCGCGCCATGTTCGTGACGGTGCTGGGGCAGCTCGCGCAGATCGACGAGGCGGATTATCCGGCCGTCTCCTTCTCAGACGTCGTGCCTGGGAGCTGGTATGCGCCATATGTGGCGTGGGCCGCGCAGCAGGACATCGTCAGCGGCACCGGCAACGGGCGCTTCGAACCGGAAACGCCGATCACACGCGAACAGATGGCCTCCATCATCGCCCGCTATGTGCAGAGCACCGGGAAAACGCTCCCGACGATCGCCGACCCCGTCGTGTTCAAGGACATGGACGCGGTCTCTGGCTGGGCGCTTGACGGCGTGGAGCTCATGCGCATGACCGGCATCATCTCCGGCGACGACCGGGGGTACTTCAACCCGCTCGGCCTTGCCACGCGCGCACAGGCCGCCACCGTTTTTACGCAGCTGCGGGAGGCATTCCTGCACGCAGAAACGTAACTTTTGAAAAAGACACGATCGGCGGAGCCTCCGGCTCCGCCGATCTGCACAAAGGAGTTTTTCTCATGTCTGATACGATCGCCGCCGTCGCGACCGGCAACGTTCTGTCCGCGATCGGCATCCTGCGCCTGTCCGGCGACGGGACGCTCGCCGTTATCGACCGCGTGTTCCGCCCGGCAAACGGCCGCCCCATGTCCGCGGCACCGGACCGCAAGCTCGTCTACGGTGCCTTCTGCGACACGGACGGCCAGACGCTCGACCTCTGCCTGTGCACCGTCAGCCGCGGGCCGCACAGCTACACCGGCGAAGACACGGCCGAGCTGCAGTGCCACGGCTCACCGGCCGTACTGCGGGCAGGGCTGCAGGCGCTGTTCGCCGCCGGGGCACGGCAGGCGCTGGCGGGCGAGTTCACGAAGCGTGCCTTCCTCAACGGCCGCATGGATCTCACACAGGCGGAGGCCGTCATCGATCTCATCCACGCTGAGACCGCGCTGGACGCGAAAAATGCTGCCGGGCAGCTCGGCGGCGCGGTGCTGCGGCGCGCGCAGAGCGTATACGATGCACTGCAGGACATCGCCAGCCACTATCACGCCGTGATCGACTACCCGGATGAGGACATCCCGGACTTTCAGCTCAGCGCCTACGAGGCCACGCTGACCGACTGCATCGATCAGCTCCAGCGCCTGCTGGACACATTTTCCCGGGCAAACGTGCTCCATGGCGGCGTGCCAGCCGTGATCCTCGGCCGCCCAAACGCGGGCAAATCCTCCCTGCTCAACGCCCTGCTCGGCTATGAGCGCGCCATCGTGACGGACGTACCCGGCACGACCCGCGACACGATTGACGCGCGCGTTACGCTCGGCGGCGTACTTCTGCGCCTGACCGACACCGCCGGGCTGCGCAGAACATCTGATCCCGTGGAGGCCATCGGCGTACACCGGGCGCTGGACGCGGCGGCGGACGCAGCGCTTGCCATTGCGGTGTTTGACGCGGCGCGCCCGCTCGACGATGACGACCGGCAGGTCATCACGGCTGCACAGAGGGCCTCCGTGCGCATCGCGGTGCTCAACAAAGCCGACCTGCCCGCCGCCGTGCAGCCGGACGCGCTGGAAGCATCGTTCGATGCCGTGTGCGTGCTCTCGGCAAAAGAGCGCACGGGGCTCGAAGCGCTCGAGCAGGCAGTGGCGGAGCACTTCCCCGCCCCGGACGCACCGGCCGGTGAGATCCTCACGAACGCCCGCCACGCCGAAGCCATCGGCCGCGCGCTCGAGTCGCTGCGCGCCGCGCGCGAGGCGATGCTGCTGGGCGTGACGCCCGACGCCGTGCTCACGGAGGCCGAGGAGGCCATGGCCGCCATCGGCGAGCTGACGGGTGCCTCCATCCGCGAGGACATTACGAACCGCATCTTCGCGCGCTTTTGCGTGGGCAAATAAATCGAGACAGCAAAAGGCCGCCGGTTTTCCGACCGACGGCCTTTTGCTATGCAGTTTCAGCGGAACACAATGCCGTTGCGCTCCGAGGTGCGCAGGAGCACGATGCCGAGCACCAGCGCCAGCCCCTCATAGATACCCATCGTCAGCCAGACGGCGCTGCCGCCGAAGATGGCCGGCACGGCAAAAATGACCGCACTGTCGAGCAGGAAGCTGCGGCAAACATTCAAAATCACCGCCTGCTTCGTGCGCTTGGTCGAATAGAGATAGGCCGATATGAGCGTATTGACACTCATGATGATAAAGCCCCAGGCGTAGCGCGGCATGTACTGCACCGTACAGGCAAGTGTTGCCGCGTCGGCGCCGAACATTTTACAGATCGGCCCGCCGACAAACAGCAGCACCACATTGATGAGCGCACTGCCGACCAGGTCAATGCGCACGCCCGCGCGAAAATACCACTTGAGGTCGCGCGCATCCTTCGCGCCGTAGCTCTGGCCGAGCAGCGGCTGCAGACCGCTCGAGACGCCGATGAAGATCGCCGCGGAGAACGACGCCACATAGCAGATGATCGAATAGGCGTTCACGGCCATATCGCCGAGGCGGGCAAGCAGGACGTAGTTCGTGCACAGCGTCGCCACCGGGACGGCAAACTGCGCAATGGCCTCCGGCGTACCGCGCAGGAGCAGCTTGCGCGCAAGCGGGCCTGAAAAATGAAACCGGCTCACCTGCAGCCGGCCGCGTCGCAAAATGAAGTGCGACGACACGATCAGCATGCCGCACGTCTGGGAAATGCCGGTCGCGATGGCCGCGCCCATAAGTCCCTTTTGCAGCGGGAACACGAACAGCCAGTCGAGAAAAATATTGATCACCGTCGCGATCGTCGAGCCCACGCTCACGAGCACAGGCGAGCCGTCGTTGCGGCAGTAGTTATTCATGAACGTCATCAGCCCCGACGGCACGGCAAAGAGCGAGTACCAGAACAGATAGTCACACACGAGCTGATGGTAGGTCTCGTTCGCGCCGAGCAGCGTTGCAATCTGGGACGTCAGGCACGTGCCGATGAGCGTCATGACGAGCGCGGCTGTCAACGTACCGGCAAGCGAGTGCATGAACGCCTGATTCGCGCCGGCAATGTCCCCGCGGCCGATGCGCACGGCCGAGACCGTCACACCGCCGACGACCGTGAGCATGATGATGGCATTGAGCACCATCACAAACGGCCAGACCAGATTGACCGCGCCGAGCGCGTCCGTACCGACGCCCTGACCGACAAAAATGCCGTCAATAATCGTAAAGAGAAAATAAGCGCAGTTGCCGAGGATCGTCGGCACAACGTACTGCGTGAGTTTTTTCGTTCTGCTGTCCATGGGCCCCTCCGAGCGCGCAATTTGCCGCTAAACGCACAGACTTCCGGCCGTACGGCACACGCGCGGTGCGTCCCAGTCGGAAATATGCCCTTATTATAGTAGCTTGTCAAGCATCTGTCAAGCGAACCGTCATCTTCCGCAGCGTGTGTCAGAAACCGCTTGAAAGCCTAGTAATCATATGTTATTATTGTGGTATGCTAAAAAAGGGGGATTACCCATGAAAATATCCACAAAAGGCCGGTACGCCCTGCGCATGATGCTCGATCTGGCAGCACATCAGGGTGACGGCTATGTCGCGCTCAAGGACATCGCGCAGCGGCAGGAGATCTCGAAAAAATATCTGGAACAGATCGTGCCCATGCTGGGCAAATCCGACATTCTGCGCACCACGCGCGGCTATCAGGGCGGCTACCGGCTGGCCCGCGCACCAAAGGACTATACCGTCGGCGAGATCCTGCGCCTGACCGAGGGTGGGCTCGCGCCCGTCGCCTGTCTCGAACAGCACCCGAACGCTTGCCCGCGCTGCGGAGAGTGCGCCACTCTGCCCATGTGGGAGGGGCTGGAGCGCGTCATCCGCAACTATCTCGACGGAATCACGCTCCAGGACCTGCTCGAGCAGCAAACGGCGCGTGCCGCAAACGACTACGTCATCTGACGCGTCCATATGTTTCACATATAAGTCCCGCCGCAGCGTTGCTGCGGCGGGACTTGTGCGTGCCTGTGGGATCTCCGGCGGCAGTTCCCCGGTCACGGTGTCTGACTTGGGGTGCTCTCGCACCCAAATGCAGCGCACCGCAGCACGACGAAAACAGGAAAATCACCCTTCTTCTCAATTGGTTATTTGGTATTACCAGAAAAGTCGACGTGCGAATTCTGCGTTTTCCATAGTTTCCGACCATCGCGCGGAGACATTTTGCTGATAATTTGTCAATTTTGCATTTTCCGCTTGCCATCTACGGAGATTCGGGTTACGATGATGCCGCGTCACGTGGTAATACCACAGTAGGGTGGTCACCTGCTGTGTGCGATCCCCGGCGCCCGGTGCGTGGCCACCCTTACACGCCCGTGAACGGCTCGCCGGTGCTCACAAGGTTTTCACCTCTTCTTCCCAACCGGCAGTCAAAAACCGCAGAGCCCGACCGGGCCCTGCGGTTTTTTCATACGCTGTGTGACGTCTGATCGGGATGACTATAGAGCGAGAACGCGCCGTTGGCAACGCCGTCGAGCATATCGGAGGTGAACGCCTGTGCGCGCTCGGCGTCGCGGTCGAGCAGCGCGCGGTAGAGCTCGAGCTTATTCTGATACAGGCGGTTGGCGCCGTAGCGCTGGCGGTACAGGCTCCAGAAGTGCAGCCCGTAGCTGTGGATGGAGTTATACAGCAGCGGCAAAAACGTATTGCGCGACAAAACGCTCAGCGCGTGATGGAACTGAAACGTCGCCTCGGCGCCCTCCTGGTCTGTTTTTGCGTCCTTGATTGCGTCCAGCATGGGCGCAAGCCCATCGAGCTCGTCCTGCGTGGCGCGCTCGACCACCAGCTTCACGCACAGGCACTCGTTCGCGCTGCGCACCTCTATGAGCGAGCGCACCTCATCGTCGCGCATGACACCGCCGTTATAGTTCAGCAGCGCCGTGAGCGTATCGAGCGAGCCGGTCTTGCGGTAATCGCTGACGTACACGCCCTGGCGCGTCACGATCTCCACGAAGCCCATCTTCTCCAGCTCGATCAGGCCGGCCGAGATCACCGGCCGGCTCACGCCCATACGCGCGCTCAGCTCCCGCGCCGGCGGCAGCTGGTCGCCGGGCATCAATTCCCCGGAAATAATCATGCTCTCGATCTTCTGCACGAACTGATCCGTGAGCGAGACCGCCTCGATCTTGTCGAATCCCATCGTATCCACTCCCGAAATGTATTTGGTATTACCAAGTGCTTTTCGTTTTGAATTTATCATCATATTGACGGACTGTCAAGCGAAAATGTCGGCATAGTTCCGAAAATGTTAAAATCGAGACACATAGCATTGCTTTTTCAGGAATACTGCTATATGATAATGCTGAATTCTGGTAATACCAGAGCAAGAAACAACAACCATCAGGAAGGAAGGGGAAACATTTGAAAGATCTGAAGCATCTGATCTACTTTGAAAACCTTCTGGAAGACGCCAACAACGAGTTGGTGCGGCAGGCGCAGGCGGACGGAAGCATCGTCCTCGGCTACACCTGCTATCACATTCCGGAGGTCCTCCTCAACGTAGACAACTGCATCTCTGTGCGACTCAGAGCACCCAAGACCGGTTCGCTGGATATCTCGACGTACTACATGTCCAACTATACCTGTGACTACGCACGTGCGCTCGTCGAGCGTGCAATCGAGGGTGGCTACCAGTTCCTGGATGCGATGATCGGCGTGGACGCCTGCTCGGCCATGAACCGCTCCATGGAGCACTTCGAGGTCCTGAAGGTCAACAGCAAGGAGAAATTCTTTGTCACGCATACCGACATGCCGCTCAAGGTGACCGATTACTACATTGATTCCTACACCACGCAGATGCGCGAGCACGTGCTCAACCGTCTGACCGAGACCTTCGGCGTTGATACGTCCGACGAGGCGCTGCGCAAGGCCGTCGCCGAGCACAACGAGGTCTGCAAGATCATCAGCGAAATTGCTGAGATGCGCAAGCTCGACAACCCGATCATCACGGGCTACGAGTTCCACATCCTCAACCTCGTGAGCTATACCTGCCCCAAGGCGCTCATCCTGCCCTACCTGCGCGAGACGCTCGCCGAGCTCAAAAAGCGCAAGCCGGACGCCAAGAATCCGTACCGCGCCCGCGTGGCCATCGTCGGCAGCGAGATCGACGATCCGAGCCTGACAAAGCTCATCGAGGGCTGCGGCGCACTCATCGTGTCCGACCGTTTCTGCTTCGGCAGCACGCCGGGCCGCGAGGTCATCGAGCTCAACGACGAGGAAGACGTCCTGCGTCAGATCTGCCGCCACTACATGGAGACCAGCGAGTGCGCTCGTTACATCTCCGATGAGAAGGTGCACCAGCGCCGCGAGACGGCCGACCGCCTGGCTCACGAGTACAAGGCGGACGGCATCATCTATGAGCAGATGAAGTACTGCGACTACTGGGGCTTCGAGCGTGCTCTGGCGAGCTACGTCATGAACACCGAGTACGGCTGGCCGGTCCTGAGTATCGACCGTGTGTATAACAACGGCTACTCGGGTCAGCTCCGCACGCGCGTTCAGGCGTTCGTGGAGAGCCTGGAGATCAAGAAGATCCAGAGAGAAAGGGGTGCCAAGTAATGGGCAAGGTGAAATATCCCAATCCGAAATTCTTCAAAGCGAAAGACAGAATGGACTGGGCTGCTCAGGCAGAGAACCTGAAACTGGTCGGCGGCATCTTCTGGGACATGTTCAAGGAGACCGACTGGAAAAAGTTCGGCGAGGGCTGGAAGAACATTCTCATTTCCGACCGTGACCGTATCAAAGAAGAGTACAAGGCCTTTGCGGCTGCCTCTATGAAGGATAAGATCGACCTCATCCTCAACGGTGAGCGTCACCTCGGCCGCCTGTATCGCGACGGCGCCATGTGCACCGTGCGTCGTGAGTGGCGCGGCATCAAGGACACGGTCTATGACTTCTATGAATGGGCTCGTCTGTGGGTCATGCTGCTCATGTCCTTCTCCAAGGACCTGATCCCGGCTATGAACCAGACGCTGTACTATCGCTGGATGGTGTCTTACTTCTGCTGCCACAGCTTCATGGATAAGAACATCCTCGGCCTGCGCGGCTCCAACCTGCGCATGAGCCACGAGCTTACCTACTGCATCTACCGCTACGTCGCCGAGAACCTTGTCATTCTTGCCAAGGGCGACAGACGCAACGGCAACAGTGAGGAGCTCAACAGCAAGCTCGTTCTGATCGACGAGATGACCATGGCGCAGATCATGGCCGGCTTCCCGACCCTGTACGGCATCCCGCATCAGCTGCTGCCGGTGTTCCTGGTCTCCGAGATCGACCAGCTCACCTGCATCCCGTACATCGACGCCGTCGAGTCCTTCGGTCTCCCGGCCGATACCTGCCCGGTGCCGACGTCCGAGTGCGGTGCACTCGTCATCGACGCTCTGCCGCATCTGGGCAGCTGCTACATCTCCAGCTCCATGCCGTGTGACGGTTCCGTCATGGCATCCAGCTACTTCGCCCGCCGCTTCCCCGATATCCCGGTGCATCACCTGTGCTTCCCCGTCCGCTACGAGGACGAGCTGACGCTCGACGCCGCTGTGGAAGACGTCAAGGCGTGCATCCGCTTCATCGAGAAGCAGACCGGCGAGAAGTGGAACTGGGATGCTTACTTCACCGCTATGAAGCGCTTCAACACCGAGACCGACTACGAGCTGCAGAAGTGGGAGATCAACAAGACCGCTTATCCGCAGCTGATCGGCCCGAGCTATGAGCTGTTCCGCAAGTGGTGCTACGAGATGGACGGCGGTCTTGATCCGCGTACCATCAAGTCCTGCGAGAAGGTCAACAAGATCCTCCTCAAGGGCTACAAGAACAAGGAGCAGGCCTGGCGCAACAAGATGCGCTACCGCGCCATCACCTGGAGCTGCCCGCCGCACTACTACGCCAACTTCTCCAACTGGCTGGCCAACAGCTGGGGCATCAACGTCGTCGTTGAGATGGAGTCCCTCAACTTCACCAAGCACCTCAACACCTCCGATGAGACCGAGGCCCTGCGTGACATGGCTCGTCTGTACGAGCGCATGGTCATGCGCCGCCACACCAACGGCGGTTACCACAACGTCGTCACCGAGCTGTGGCGTCAGTGCGAGGCTTGGAACACCGGCATCGTCATCATGTGGCAGCACGTCGCGTGCAAGAACATGGCTACCGTTCAGGGCCTGCTCGACGAGCAGGGCCGCGAGCTGGGTCTGCACCTGATCTGGATCCCGCACGACCTGATGGATCCGCGTACTGTTTCGCGCCGCACCATGCGTGACACGGTCTCGAGCTATATGGACACCGTCATGCATGCCACCCCGGTCGACGAGACCCTGCTTGACTTCGCGGACGACGTGTGCATGTAAACTTTTTTGAATTGAAGGAAAGGATTTAAATACTATGAAATACTTTGGCGGATGCGACGTAGGTTCCACCTACACGAAGGCAGTTATTCTCGACGAGA